>Ga0164290_1000300_pt1 | contig 178260 bp, 184 predicted proteins | sample Micstemetagenome_FD_108782 | JGI IMG/M metagenome (GOLD analysis project Ga0164290, IMG submission 108782) | Contaminated culture microbial community from soil near Moab, Utah, USA - Microcoleus steenstrupii SON62 (Illumina Assembly) | ecosystem: Environmental > Terrestrial > Soil > Soil crust...
GGCCCGGGCCCGTCATCGTGACCGTGTTCGGGATGGTGAAGGTGACCGCCGCGCTCGCCAGACCGGTGAGCGTGAAGCTGGCCGCCGTGCGGGCGGCGGTGCCGACGACCGCCGACTGGCCGGCGGTAACGGCGCCCCCCGGCGCCACCGTTACGGTGACGTCGGGTTCGCTGGCGCGCGGACGGGCAAGCGTGCCGAACACCAGGTCGGTTCCCTTCGTCAGCGTGATCGGCTGGACGATCGTCGTCGTCGCCGACGTCGTCTCCGAATCCGAGGCCTGCGCGAACGCCGTGCTCGACACGCCAAGCGCGGCGACGGCAGCGACGAGAACGAGATTACGGTACATTGCCCTGCATTCCTCCAACAGCGGCGGCGCGCCCGGCGCCGCCTTGCCTGCCCAATATTTCGTCGAACGCTGGTACCCGGGCGAAACTCCGCCCCCTCACCACCGGGTAATTACGGGGGGTCATACATCATTGCGGGCCCCGAATAAAGCCGGTACGGGGCCGCGACGAACTGGCGCAATTCGTTAACCAGCTATGCTCTTGAACTTGCGCAACGCGATTTGCAGGCGCTTTCATAGCCTTACGCGCCGCTAACCGTCTCTTGAGCGCGGATCGACCGAGCGACTCGGCGATCCACCTCGGGAATGCTCGACCGTAAACACCCGGTACGAAAAGGTTCGGGGCCGGCAACCGCCGGCCCCGCCCCCTCCCCGACGCCGTTTCGGCGTCTATTCGTAACGGAGCGCGAACACCGGATTGGCCCGCGCCACCCGAACGGCGTGGCCCATGATCGTCGCGCAGGCGATCGCCATCGCGAGCAGCCCGGCTCCGAGGAACAGCGCGGGGTTCAGGTCGATCCGCGTGTCGAAGCCGTTGAGCCAGTCGCGCATCACCCACCAGGCGACCGGCCAGGCGACGAGGTTCGCCACGATCACCGGCCGGCTGAACTGCCACACCAGCAGGCGCACGATGTCCTGCGTGCGCGCGCCGAGCACCTTGCGGATGCCGATCTCCTTCGTGCGACGCTCCGCCGTGAAGCTCGCCAGCCCGAAGAGACCGAGGCAGCCGACGACGATCGACAGGCCGGCGAACGCGGCGAACATCTGCGCCCGCGCCTCTTCGGCGTCGTAGAGCTCGCGCACGCGATCCTCGCTGAACTCCGCCTTGAACGGCACCTCGGGGAGGATGCGCTTCCACGCCGCCTCGATCCGCTCGCGCACGCCGTTGGGATCGCCCGTGCGGTAGCGGACGAGCATCACGCTGTGGAAGTTGCGGTCGAAGAAGAACATGATCGGCTCGACCGGTTCGCGGATCGAGCGGAAGCGTGCGTTCTCGACCACACCGACGATAGTGAACGGCACCATGCCGCCGAACTCCGGGTCGACGAGCGCCGCCTTCAGCGACTTTCCGACCGCCGCCTGCGCGCTCGGGAAGCCCATCCGCTCGGCCGCCAGCTCGTTGATCACGATGTTCACGCCGCGCTCGGCGAAGGCGCGCTCGGCCGCCGGATCCTGCGGGAACGGGCGAGTGGAGTCGTCGCGGGCTCGGTTTTCGTCGAACTCGCGTCCGGCGACGAGCTTGATTCCCATCGTGCGGAAGAAGCCCGTGTCGACATTGTACTGGCCGATGGTCACGGGGTCCGCCTTGCCGGGCAGCTGGACGCCGGTGTTGCTCGAGTTCTGGGTGGCGATGCCGATGCCGCTGCGACCGACCGACGAGACGCCGTCGATGGCCGCGACCTCGCGCACGATCGTCTCCATCAGCGGCTGCACCTGCCGACGGCCGATGCCTTCGACCTGGAGGAGGCCGTCGCGCTGATAACCGGGATCGGCGGTTCGCGCGTGGACGGTTTGGCCATAGACGACCGCGGTGCAGATGATGAGGCCGATCGACACCGCGAACTGGCCGACGACGAGCGCGTTGCGCAGCAGGCCCGACCCTTGCGCGTCGGCGGCGGACTTGTTCGCTTTAAGCACCTTCGCCGGCTGGAAGCGCGAGAGATAGAAGGCCGGATAGGCGCCGCCGGCGATCCCGACCAGCAGAACGAGAGCGACGATCGGAAGCAGCAGGCCGCCTTCGCCGAGGTAGGTCATGGTGAAGTCGGCGTCGAGGAAGGCCGCGAAGGCCGGCATGGTGAGTTCGACGATCGCCACCGCCAGCAGCATCGCGAAGGCGGCGACCAGCACCGACTCCCCGATGAACTGACCGATGAGCTGCGACCGCGTCGCGCCCAGCACCTTGCGCAGCGCGACTTCCCGTGCGCGCTGGCTGGCGCGGGCGGTAGCGAGGTTGGTGAAGTTGATGCAGGCCATGCCGAGGATCAGCGCCGCCACGACCGCGAAGGTGACGACCGTGGCGCGATCGTTGCCCGGCGTCTGCGCCCCGTCCTGGGCCTCGCCGAGGTGGACGTCGCGCACGTTCACCAGGTGGAAGTCCGAGATGTCGCCCTGGTTGAATACCTGGCCGCCGAAGTTGCGGTCGGGGATGTTGCGCTTCTCCCAGGCGGGGAACTGGGCTTCGATCGCCGCGGCGTCGGCACCGGGCTTGAGCTGCACGTAGAGCCAGCCGGACTGCCAGCCCCATTCGGTCATGAACTGCGGCTGGTCGGAAAAGAAGGTCTGCGGATCGAAGCGCGCGACGATCGACAGCGCGAGATGCGAGTTCTTCGGCGGGTCCTTCACCACGCCGGTCACCCGGTAGTCGAACGACTTGCCTGCCGTGACGAGCGTCAGCGTCTGGCCCATCGGGTTTTCGTTGCCGAAGCGCTTCTGCGCCTCGGTCTCGGTCAGCACCAGCGAGCCGAGCTCCGACAGCGCCGTGCGCGGGTCGCCCTGGGCGAAGGGAAGCTGCAGCACCTCGAACAGCGGCCCGTCGACGAACTTCATGTTCTCGACGGCCGACGCCTCGCCGTTGCGGATGACCACGGGTGAGTTGCTGAGCGCGTAGACGGCGCGTTCGATCTGCGGGAAGTCCTTCAGCAGCGCCCCCTTGGAGACATAGGCCGCCATCTGGAGCTTGGACTCTTCGCCGGTATCCGGGTCCTTGTAGAAGGTCTGGACCTGAAAGGCCCGATCGGACTCGGGCAGGTGGGCGTCGTAGCTCAACTCGTAGCGGACGAAGATCGCGATCAGCAGGCAGGCGGCCATGCCCACCGCGAGGCCGAAGACGTTGATGAAGGTGTAGGTCGGGCTCTTGGCGAGCGCCCGCAGGCCGACCGTCAGATAGTTGCGCCACATGGCGATCTCTCCCCGTTTTGGGCCTCGGTCAGGCCGCGCGGCGGCGTTCGACGAGCACGCGCCCGTCGAGCATGTTGACGACGCGGCCGGCATAGTCGGCGTGAGAAGGCGAGTGGGTGACCATGACGATGGTCGCGCCTTCCTGGTTGAGGCGGCGGAGCATCTGCATCACCTCCTCGCCGTGCGCGGTGTCGAGGTTGCCGGTCGGCTCGTCCGCGAGGATCATCGACGGCGAGCCGACGACGGCGCGAGCGACCGCGACGCGCTGCTGCTGGCCGCCCGAAAGCTGGCTCGGCCGGTGCTTGGCGCGATGCGCGATGCCCACCTTGTCCATGACCGCGTCGACGCGCTGGCGGCGCTCGGCAGCCGGCATGTCGTGGTAGAGGAGCGCGAGCTCGACGTTCTCGCGGACCGTCAGCTCGTCGATGAGGTTGAAGCTCTGGAAGATGAAGCCGATGTTGGCCTTGCGGACCTTGGCGAGCTCCGCCTCGGGCAGGCCGGCGACGTTCTGACCCTTGAAGAGATATTCGCCGCTCGACGGGCTGTCGAGCATACCGATGATGTTGAGCAGCGTGGACTTGCCGCAGCCCGACGGCCCCATGATCGCCACGAACTCGCCGTCCGCGATGTCGAGGTCGATGGCGTCGAGCGCGGTCGTCTCGACCTCGTCGGTCCGGTAGACTTTGTTGAGATTGCGCATGGAAAGCATGTGATCTCCTCCCTTCGGGGTCAGTCGTTCGAGGCGATGTCGAGCCGGTCCTTGTCGGTCAGGCCGGTGTAGGGCGAGGTGACGACGCGTTCGCCGGGCTGGAGCCCGTCGAGCACCTCCACGTACTGCGAATTGCGGCGGCCCAGGCGAACCTGGCGCTTCTCCGCGCCGTCGCCGTCGGGCGAGACGACGAACACCCAGGCGCCGCCGGTGTCGTTGTAGAAGCTGCCGTTGGGCAGAAGCGTCGCGGGCATCGGGTCGCCGAGCGTCAGCTTGGTGGGAAGCGTCTGGCCGCGCTGGATGCCGTCGGGCTCGGGGCCGACGAACGCGAGGTCGATCTCGAACTCGCCGTTGCGCACCGTCGGATAGATCTTGCTCACCTTGAGCTCGTAGGTCTTGCCGCCGACCTCGATGGACGCCTTCTGCCCGAGCTGAACGCGGCCGAGGTAGAATTCGTCGACCCCGGCGAGCAGCTTGTTGCGTCCGGGGCTGTCGATCTGGCCGAGGCGTTCGCCGCGCCCCATCGACTGGCCGACCTGCAGCGTGAAGCCGCTGAGCTGCCCGGTGACCGGCGCGCGCAGGTTGAGGCTGTCGAGGTTGGCGCGCGCGACCTCGAGGTTCTTCGCGAGCGTCGTCGCGGCGGCGCGGAGCTGCGCGAGCTGGGTCGCCTGCAGCCGCTCGTCGGTGCGCTGGCTTTCGAGCAGCACCTGCTTGCGGCTGGCGTGGTAGCCGTACTCGTCCCTCGTGTCGTTGAAGGTCTTCCGCGGGACCCACCCCTTCTCCACCAGCGCGCCGTCGCGGTCGAGCTGCCGCTTGAGCCGCGAGAGCTGGTAGTCGGCCTCGACGAGGTTGCGCCGGCTCTCCAGCCGGTTGCGCTCGAGCGCGAGTTCCTGGCTGCGCATGATGTTGAGCTGCTCGGTGACCTGCGCCTCGCGCGACAGCACGTCGAGCTGGAGCTGCGCGTTCGACATGATCGCGAGGAGCTGACCCTTCTGGACGGTGGCGCCGTCCTCGACGAGCACCTGCTCGACGCGCCCGCCCTCGACCGCGTCGAGAAAGACGGTGAGCGACGGCGTCACCCGGCCGCGCAGCGGCAGGAAATCCTCGAACACGCCCTTCGAAACGGTCGAGACGGTCACACGCGAGGCGTCGACCGTCTGGCTGTTGCCGGAGATGGGCGCGAAGACCAGGAACGCGGCGAGCGCCGCGGTCGCGGCGGCGCCGCCCATCAACATCTTGGCGCGCTTGGTGAGCCCCTTCTTCTCGACCACGCGGTCCATGCCGCTGCCCGAGACGGCGGGCTCGTCCTTCTTCAGCGTGACGACGCTCATCGGTCGGCGCGCCTCAGACCGCGGCGGCGAGCGAGGCGGACATCAGCACGACGCTCGTCGCCAGGGTCGCGAAACCGCAGAACAGCGTGCGGACGGTCGGGGTGATCATGGCATCCTCCATCGGGTGGCGGACGAAGCCGCCGGTCATGCCGCGATCTCAGCACGGATCGTGCCAAGCCCCTAAACCCTTGTAAAAATTAGTGCCGCCGGCGAAGTGATCGATCCGACTAACGCACCGGCTGTTCAGTTCCGGACAGTTCGTGTACGCAGCCGGACATGGGAGACGCGACCGCGCTGATCGTCGACGACGATCCCGACATCCTGCTCGCGGGGCGCATGCTGCTGCGCGGGACCTTCCGCGAAATCCTGACCGCGCAGGAGCCGGCGGCGGCGCTCGATCAGGTGCGGCGGCAGCGGCCCGACGTCATCCTGCTCGACATGAACTTCTCGCGCGGCGCGACCAGCGGCGACGAGGGCTTCCGGCTGCTCGGCGACATCCTCGGCATCGACCCCGAGGCGGTCGTGATCGTCATCACGGCGCACGGCGGCATCCAGATCGCCATCGAGGCGATCAAGCGCGGGGCCACCGACTTCGTCTCCAAGCCCTGGGCGAACGAACGCATGCTCGCCACCGTGAAGACGGCGGCCGCGCTCCGCGCGACGCGCCGCGAGGCGAGCGTCGAAAAGCAGCGGGTCCAGGCCGTCGCGACGCCGGTCGCGGGGAGCGAGACGCCGCTGTTGGGGCGTTCGGCGGCGATGCGCCGCGTGCATTCGCTGATCGAACGCGCCGCGCCGACCGACGCCAACGTGCTCATCCTCGGCGAGAACGGCACCGGCAAGGAGCTCGTCGCCCGCGAGATTCATCGCCGCTCGCGCCGCGCCGACCGGGTGATGGTGTCGGTCGACCTCGGCGCCGTCGCCGAGAGCCTCTTCGACTCCGAGCTGTTCGGCCACGTGAAGGGCGCGTTCACCGATGCCAAGGGCGACCGCATCGGCCGGCTCCAGGCCGCCGACGGCGGCACGCTGTTCCTCGACGAGATCGGCAACCTGCCGCTCCACCTCCAGCCGAAGCTCCTGACCGCGCTCGAGCAGCGTAAGGTGACGCCGGTAGGGTCGAACCGGGCGGTGCCGATCGACGTGCGGGTGGTTTCCGCGACCAACCTCGCCCCCGGCCAGCTCGGGGACGAAAGCGTGTTCCGGCAGGACCTGCTGTTCCGCCTCAACACCGTCGAGATCCTGCTGCCGCCCTTGCGCGAGCGGCGCGAGGACATCCCCGATGTCCTCGATCACTATCTCCAGCTCTACGCACGCAAGTACGGCAAGGAGCCCAAGTCCGTCCCCCCCGACGTGCTGCGCCAACTCCAGGACGACGACTGGCCGGGCAACGTCCGCGCGCTCCGCCACGCCGCCGAACGGGCGGTGATCCTGTCGGGGGGCGACGCCTATTCGATCGAAGATTTTCCGCTGTCGACGGCCAAGCGGCCCGCGCGGCTGGAGATCGCGCCCGCCGACGACGATCTCAACCTCGATCGCATCGAGCGCCGCACCGTCGAGCGGGCGCTCAAGAAGCACGGCTGGAACATCTCGCTCGCCGCCACCGAGCTCGGGCTGACGCGCGCTTCGCTCTACCGGCGCATGGAGAAATATGGGCTTTGACCGCATCTTCGCGGTCGGGCTGTCGTGGCGGGTCGTCGTCCTGGTGCTGTCGCTCGCGGGGCTTGTCTACGCCGCGGTCGAGCCCGGGCTCCACGCGGTCACCATCTTGGCCTGGCTCGCCTGCGTCGGGCTGATCGCGAACCTTTGGGCCTATGTCCAGCGCACCAACATGGAGCTCGCGCGCTTCGTCGAGGCGCTGACCTACGGCGACTTCGCCGCCACGTTCGGGCACAAGCGCGAGGGCTTCGGCTTCGAGCAGCTCGGGCAGGCGATGAACCTGGCGGTCGCCAAGCTCCGCGAGGAGCGCGCCCGCTCGCAGGACACCAACCGGACGCTGGCCGCGATGCTCGACGAGGTGCCGACGCCGCTCCTGACGCTCGACGTCGAAGGCAACGTCACCCTCACCAACAAGGCCGCGCGCCGCATGTTCAGCCAGCACAAGGCGACGCGCATCGAGGACATGGCCGCCTACGGGGCGCGCTTCGCCGACGACCTCGCGCGCGCCGCCGTCGGGGAGCGCCGCACCACGCAGCTCATGATCGAGGAGACGCCCCAGACCGCCGCGCTGTCGGTGGCCGAGGTGCGTCAGCCGGGCGGCGCGCCGCTGCGCCTCCTCGCGGTGCAGCCGATCCAGGGCGAGCTCGATCAGGTCGAGATGAACGCATGGCGCGACCTCGTCCGCGTGCTCACCCACGAGATCATGAACTCGGTGACGCCGATCACCTCGCTCGCCAAGACGGCGGCCGAGATCGTCGCCGAGGTCGACGACGGCCGCGACCCCGCGCTCGCCGATGCGCGCGCCGCGATCGAAACGGTCGCCCGGCGCGCGGACGGCGTGATGCACTTCGTCCAGACCTATCGCCAGATCAGCCGCTCGCCGCCGCTGCGCAAGCAGGCGGTGCCCGTGCCCGGGCTGTTCGAGGAGCTGGCGCGCCTTTTCCGCGCGGACTGGCCGAACGTCGGGCTGGCGGTCGCGGTGGAGCCCGCGAACCTCGAGCTCTACGCCGATCCCGACCTCGTCGCGCAGGTCGTCATCAACCTCATGCGCAACGCCGCGGAAGCCGCCGCCGACCACGCCCCCTCGCCCCGCGTGGCCCTGCGCGGGCACCGCAACCGGCTGGGCCGCACCGTCGTCGAGGTCGAGGACAACGGCCCCGGCGTACCCGCCGACAAGGCGGCCGAGATCTTCCTGCCCTTCTTCACCACCAAGGCGCAGGGCACCGGCGTGGGCCTCAGCCTCGCGCGCCAGATCGTGCTCGCGCACGGCGGCTCGCTCGCCTACCAGCCGGCGCCGAACGGCGGCGCGCTGTTCCGCATGGTGCTCTGACGGCCTTCGCTCAGTCGACGAGGCCAACGCTCGCGACCAGCGACAGCAGAAGCGTCAGCGCCGAGCAGGCGACGATGACGAGCAGCGGCCGGGCGCCCTGCCGCTTCAGCTCCTGCATCGGCGATCGGATGCCGGTAGCCGCGACCGCCGCGGCGAGCATCCAGGCGGCGGCGGTCCCGCCCCACCGCGGCACCGCGGCCGGCATAGGCAAGAAGGAGTTGGCGGCCGCCACCACGAAGAAGCCGGCGACGAACCACGGCAGGACGCCGCCGGGCGACCGGCCGCCGCCGTCGCGCTTGAGGTACAGGGCCACCACGGCGAGCGCGGGCGCGAGCAGCGCCACGCGCGTCAGCTTGGTGATCGCGGCGATGCCGCCCGCTTCGGAGCTGACCGCGTAGCCGGCGCCGAGCGCCTGAGCGACGTCGTGGATCGAAGCGCCCAGGAGGAAACCGGCCTGCCGATCCGACAGGCCGGCGAGGTGCGCGACGATCGGGTACGCGAACATCGCGAAGGCGCTCGCCGACGCAACCCCCACGAGCACGAGCGCGAGCTGCGCGCGATCGATGCGGCGTTCGCCGAGCAGCGTCGCGAAGGCGAGCGCGGCCGAGGCGCCGCAGATCGCGACCGAGCCGCCGGCGAGCGTGCCGAACGCGGCGCCGAACCCCATCGCGCGGCCGAGCAGCGCCCCGGCGCCGAGCGTCGCGCCCACGATCAGCGCGAGCGCCCCGAACGCCAGCGGGCCGAGATCCACGATCTCGCCCACCGTCACTCGGAGCCCCACGAGCACGATCCCGACGCGCAGCAAGGTGCGCGACGCGAAGCCGAGACCGGGCGCGAGCCGCGCGTCGCTGCCGAGGAAGTTGAGCGCCAGGCCGACGAGGAGCGCCATGAGCGTGAGGGGCGCGCCGTAGTGGTCGGAGAGGTAGCCGGCGGCGAGCGTCGCCAGCGCGGTGACCAAGAGCCCCGGCGCGAGCGTCCGCCACCGCGCCGGCGGCGGCGCGGCCTCGTCGGTGAGATCGTTGTACAGGTCGGCGGCCGCCGGCAGCGGCACGCCCCGTTCGTGGATCATGCGGTACCCCCGAGCCCCCCGCTTAAGCCTTCTTGCCCGCGCAGGCCAGAGGTGAGAAACTCCCGGCCGTGAGGGGTCCGTTCAAGGCGAACTTGGAGGGCCGATGGGCAAGAAGAACATGTTTCGGCGCGGTCGCATGCCCGGCCGTATGTCCGTATTGACGGCGATGCTCGCGCTGGCTTCCCCCGCCGGGCATGCGACGCCGCAGCCGGCGACCGGCACCGGTGTTTCGGCACCGCCCCCTATGGTCCTCGACGCCGGCCAGGATCGGCTCAAGCGGATGACCGTGGACGTGTTCATCAACGGTCAGGGCCCCTTCCCGTTCGCCGTCGACACCGGCGCCGAACGCACGGCCGTGTCGGCGAGCCTCGCCAAGCGGCTGGGGCTCGTCGCCGATCGCTCGGCACGGCTCCACAGCATCGCGGGTGTCGACACGGTTCGCACCGCGCATGTCGCGACGCTGCAAATCGGCTCCAGACGGGTGGACGGGATCAGGGCGCCGATCCTCCCGGACGGCCCGCTGGGCGTGGCCGGTCTTCTCGGCATCGACGCTCTGACGAACCAGCGCGTCGTGATGGACTTCGTCGACGAGCGGATGTCGGTGCGGCCGAGCGCGACCCGCGACCCGCGCGACCGCGACACCATCGTGGTCACGGCCCGGCGCCGCTTCGGCCAGCTCGTGCTCGTCGATGCCTCGGTCGACGGCCAGCGCGTGTACGCCATCGTCGATTCGGGCTCGCAGGTGACGGTCGGGAACGCCGCGCTTCGGCAGCGGCTGTCGCGGCGGAAGCGCGGTGCCGACACACCGACCGAGATCATCGGCGTCACCGGGCTGACGCTGCCGGCCAACTACAGCGTGCTGCCGGAAATGAAGATCGGCAGCGTCAAACTCGGCAACATCCCGATCGTCTATTCCGACGCGCACCCGTTCAAGAAGTTCGGCCTAACCGACAAGCCGGCGCTGCTGCTCGGGACCGACCTTCTCCGGGCGTTCGAGCGGGTTTCGCTCGACTTCGACACGAAGAAGGTCCGCTTCCTGCTGAGGTCGGAAGAGTCGAACGGCGGCGGGCACCTCGTCGCCGATTAGACCGGGGCGGATCGCGACCGGCGTCAAGCCGTCCTTAACGTCTTCCCGCTACCGCTGTCTTCGGATGGCCGAGCGGCCCGTGGAGGCAGGGTGCAGTCGATCGAAGCGCGGGCGCGGCTGACATGTGTCTTGATTGCGGGGCTCGCCCTCGCCTCGCTCGCGCTTTCGGGCATGGCCGCCCGCAACCTCCTCGTGGCCAATGCCGAGGTCACGCACGCCACCGGGACGATGGCCGATCAGCAGCGCCTCGACGCCGAGCTCCGCCGGCTGCGCACCGGCATCGGCGACGCGACCCGCCGCGTCGAGCGGGGCGATCCCGTCCCAGCGTCCGAATGGCGCCGGCTCGACGGCGAGCTCCGACGCCTGCTCCATCTCGCGCCGCGCGTGGCGGCCGGAGACGACCTCACGGACGGCGCGGGCACCCGCCTTGTCCGCGCCTCGAGCCGGTTCGCCGCGGTGGTCCTCCCGATGCTCGCGGCCGCGCGCGCCGACGGCTCGCACGAGGCGAGGATGGGCGACTTCCTGGCCGCGCTGCGCGAGCTTGAGGCGGCCAACATGGTGGCCAGCGAGCGGCTGGCGGCCAGCGCCGAGGCGAGCGCCGCGCGCAGCGCCGAGCTCACGCGCCGGTGGATCGCGATCATCGCCGTCGCGGCGGCGGTCACGCTGGCGGTGGTCGTCGCCTTCTCGCTCTGGCTCCAACGCCGCGTCGCCGCGCCGCTGCGCCGCATCGCCGGCACGCTCGAGGCCCTGGCCGGCAGCGACAGCGCGGGTCCGCTCCCCGAAGCGGACCGGACCGACGAGATCGGCGCGCTGGCGCGCGGCGTCATGCGGTATCGTCGGACGGCGGCCGAACGCCGCGACGCGCTTCGCCGGCTCGATCACCTCGCGCGCCACGACACGCTGACCGGCCTCCAGAACCGGCGGAGCATCGACGAGGCGCTCGCCGAGAGCTTGGCGACCGCGGCGGCCGAAGAGAGCGCCGTCGCGCTGATCTACGTCGACCTCGACCGGTTCAAGTTCGTCAACGACTCGCTCGGGCACGCCGCGGGTGACGCCGTCCTGCGCGACGTCGGCCATCTCCTCCGCGAGGCCTGCGCGGACGGCGAGGTCGTCGGCCGCATGGGCGGCGACGAGTTCGCGATCGTCCAGACCGGGCTCGCGCAACCGGCCGCGGCGAAGGCGCTGAGCGAACGGATCCTGGCCTTGGCGGAGCGACGGGCCGGCGAACGCGCCGCGGCCGGCGAGGCGGCCGTCGGCCTGAGCCTCGGCGTCGCGCTGTTCCCGCGCGACGCGGACGACGAGATGAGCCTCCGCCACCTCGCGGACATCGCGCTCTACAGCGCCAAGCGCGAAGGGCGGAGCGGCGTCCGCTTCGCCGGCGCTTACGCCCCGACGACCGATACCGGCTCGTCCGAGACCCGGCGGGGGCCGCTTACGCTAGAGCTCCCTCGGGCGATCGAGGCGGGCGAGCTTCGGCTCCACTACCAGCCGAAGCAGCGTCTTTCGACGGGGCGCCTCGACGGCGTCGAGGCGCTGGTGCGCTGGCAGCATCCGGCCCACGGGCTGATCCTGCCGGACCGCTTCGTGCCGCTGGCCGAGAAGTTCGGCCATATCCGCGCGCTCACCGAATGGACGCTCGAGCGCGCCGTGGCGGACCAAGCGAGGCTCGCCGACCTGGGCCACGAGGTCGCCGTCCACGTCAACATGTCGGCCCGGCTGCTCGGGGATGCCGGCTTCGCGCGGGCCGCGCTCGCCACGCTGGAACGGCGGCGCGGCGTGGTCGGTCTCGAGATCACCGAAACCGGTATCCTCGGCGACGCCGTCGACGTGCTCGCGCACCTCCACGCCTTCGTCGAGGCCGGGCTCCGCCTCGCGATCGACGACTACGGCACCGGCATGTGGTCGCTGGGGCACCTGCGGCAGCTCCCGGCGCACGAGCTCAAGGTCGATCGCAGCTTCGTCGCGGACATCGCGCGCAGCCATCGCGACCCGCTGCTGGTGCGCTCGGCGATCGACCTCGCGCACGCGCTCGGCATGGAGGCAACGGCCGAGGGCGTCGAGAGCCCCGCCGCGCTAGCGCTTCTGCGCGCCATGGGCTGCGATCTGGCGCAGGGCTATCTCATCTCCAAGCCGCTGTCGCTCGGCGCGCTGACCGACTTCGTGCGGGAGGACGCGCGGCGCGGCGAGGTCACCCCGCTCGCGGTCTAAGGACCGATAACCGTTGAACTTTCCGGAGGGGATGGTGGGCGCGGCAAGGATTGAACTTGCGACCCCTGCGATGTCAACACAGTGCTCTACCACTGAGCTACGCGCCCACGCGGAGGGCTAGATAGTCGGGGCATGGCGCCCGCGCAAGCGAATTACGAAGCGCTCGCCTTCGGTTCGGCGAACATGCGGTCGATCTCGGCCACGAGGTCCCGGAGATGGAAGGGTTTCGACAGGACCTTGGCGCCGGCGGGCGCGCCCGAGCCGCGGTTCAACGCCACGGCCGCGAAGCCGGTGATGAACATGACGCGCATGCGCGGCGCGACCGCCGCCGCGCGCTGCGCGAGCTCGATGCCGTCCATCTCGGGCATCACGATGTCGGTGAGCAGGAGGTCGAAGTCGCCCTGGGTCAGATAGGGCAGCGCCGCCGTCCCGCGGTCGACCGCCATCACCTCGTAGCCGGCCCGTTCGATCGCGCGCACGAGGAAGGTGCGCATCGACTCGTCGTCTTCGGCAAGCAGGATCTTCGGCATCGGTCCGTGAACGCTGACTTCAGTGCGGCGCATAATGCGTCGCGGTCGGTCGCGGTTCTAGTCCCCCGGCGTTAAATAATCGGTGAACCGCTCGAGCGGGCCGCAACCTTGGGCGAGGCTGGCCGTTCGGCTTGCCACGCGCTAGCTTCGCGCTAGCTTCACGGCCGTACCCAGCACCCATGACCCAGCCGCCGCTCCCAACCGATCAGCCCTTTCGCATCGTCGGCGCGCCGACCGAGGCAGCCCCGATCCTGCTGTCGAGCCCGCACAGCGGTCGCGAATACCCACCTGCCTTCCTCGCGCAGTCGCGCCTCACGCTCGGGCAGCTCCGGCGCGCCGAAGACGCCTACGTCGACGAGCTGCTGACCGAAAGCGTCGCGCTCGGGGTGCCGCTGATCGCCGCGCGCTACGGTCGCGCCTACCTCGACCTCAACCGCGACGCCGACGAGATCGATCCGGGGATGATCGCCGATCCGCTCCCGCCGTCGGCCGGCCACGCGAGCGACCGCGTGGCCGCTGGCCTCGGCGTGCTGCCGCGCATCGCCGCCCATGGGCTCGACATCTACGCCAGCCGGCTTCGGCTGGCCGAGGTCGAAGGCCGCCTCGCCTCGCTGCACCGCCCCTACCACCGCGCGATCTGCGACATGCTGGATCGGGCCCACCGGCGGCACGGCTACGCCGTGCTGCTCGACTGCCATTCGATGCCGACGCCGCCGGGCGGCCCCGCTTCGGCGCCGCAGTTCGTGCTGGGCGACCTTCACGGCAGCGCGGCGAGCCCGCGCCTCGTCGACGCGGTCGAGGGCGCGATCAAAGCGAGCGGCTTCCGCGTCGCGCGGAACGCGCCCTACGCTGGCGGATACACGACGCTCCATCACGCCGATCCGGCGAACGGCGTCCACGTCGTCCAGATCGAGGTGGACCGCGCGCTCTACATGGACCCGGCGCGACTCACCCGTCACCCGGGCTTCGGCGCAGTCGCGGCCACCCTGCGGCGCGTGACAAGCACGGTGCTGACGCTCGCCCCCGGCCTCGGGCTTGAAGGCGGGCAGCGGCTCGCGGCCGAATAAAAAAGACCGCCCCGGAAGGGGCGGTCGAGGGTTCAGGGAGGAAAACGCGCCGACCCGGCGCGATGCGCGGCGCGAAAGGGGGTATCGCGGCCACGCTTGTCAGAGATAGGAATCGGGGGCCCGCCTCTCAAGCTCGATACATCGATCATTACGGCTCGGTTCGTCGCAGCGCCGATCCCCTTGGAGGCGGCCGGCCCAAAAGAAAGCGGGCGCCGACCAGTGGTCGGCGCCCGCTCATCCGGAGCCCGGCGTTCGCGAGGCGTCTCAGGACGCCGCGGCGGCCATCTGCCGGGCGAAGAGTTCGCGCACCTGGCTCAGGCTGAACAGGTGCGCATAGATGACGGCGGTCATGCCGTTACCCACGATCTTGCGGAGCTGGTCGCCGCGCAACTCGCGGAGCTTGTCCTCGCTGATCATTCGGAAGCCGCGATAGACCGCCGGCTGGTCCATCCCCGGCTGCTGGAGCGTCACCTCGCCGTCCATCATGAGGTCGAGCTTCTGCATCTCCTCGATGAAGACGCGCGTGCGGCCCACCGACTGCTCGAACTGCTCGCAAAACTGCAGGACGGCCTTCGTCTGCTCGGTCGGCGCGTCGCCTTCGAACAGCGCCGCGCCTTCGAAATCGCCTTCCGCGACGAGGTCCGAGCTGCCGTCGAAGCAGAGCGTCAGCTCCTCGCTCTGCGGCGTCATCTTCGCGAGCATGAACGGATAGCGCCGGACGTAGGCCGGGATGTAGGTGTCCGTGCGCCAATTGCCCTCGGCGTCGACGAACAGGTTGACGCCCTCCGACAGGCCGAGCAGCGCGAGCGGCGCCGGATTGTCGCCGAGGCCGAACACGATCGGGTAGTAGCGCTGCGCCATGACGAACTCGTCGACGGTGAGCGGCACCGCGTGCGTCTTGTGCGCCTCCGGGAAGACCGAACGGTTGCGAACCTTGTGATTGGGGTGGAGCTGCGACGACAGCGGCACGATCGAGTTGTAGAACAGCGGCAGAACCTGATCGTTCTGGTCGACTGGATTGGTGGCCATGGTACGCGGACCCCTCGTGTTCGCAATGGACGCGGACGGTTCCCCCCGCTCCGCTTCGGCGGCCCGCTTTAGGCGGCCGTCCGGCGCGACGCAAGGCTAGAGCAGCTTGCCCGGGTTCATGATGCCGTTCGGGTCGAGCGCCGCCTTGATGGCGCGCATGGCGGCGAGCTTGCCCGGGTCGCCCAGACGCACGAGTTCGCCGCGCTTGAGGGTGCCGATGCCGTGCTCGGCGGAGATCGAGCCGCCCTCCTCGCGGACGATGTCGTTCACCGCGCGCGTGATCGCCGCGGCGTGCGCCTGGAACGCCTCGAAGGTCTCGCCGACGGGAGGACGGACGTTGAAGTGGACGTTGCCGTCGCCGAGGTGCCCGAAGGCGAGCACCCGCGACCCCGGCCAGTCGCGTTCCACCGCCGGGGCGGCCCGCGCCAGGAACGCGGGCATGCGCCCCACCGGCACGGACACGTCGTGCTTCACCGAGGCGCCGTCGACGCGCTCGGCCTCGGGCAGCGTCTCGCGCAGCTTCCACAACGCCGCGCGCTGGCCCTCGCTTTCGGCGACCGCGGCGTCCGCGGCCTCGCCGGCATCGATCGCCGCGACGAGCGCCGCCTCGAGCGCCTCGCGCAGCGGGTCGTCCGGGCGCGCCGAGGTCGCTTCGACGAGCACGTACCAGCGATGCGGCGCCGCGAGCGGGTCGCGGGTGCCGTCGATGCGGGCGAACACGAGGTCGAGACCGGCGCGCGGCATCAGCTCGAAGCTGTCGATCTGGTCGCCCGTCGCCGCGCGCAGGCGGCCGAGCAGCGCGAGCGCGCCGTCGGGCGATGCCAGCCCGACGAAGGCGGTGGCGACGCTGCGCGGGCGCGGCACGAGCTTCAGCGCCGCCGCGGTCACGAAACCGAGCGTGCCCTCGGCGCCGATCAGCAGCTGCTTCACGTCGTAGCCGGTGTTGTCCTTGCGCAACGCCGAAAGCTGGTCGAGCACGCTCCCGTCCGGGAGCACCGCCTCGATCCCGAGCGTGAGCGCGCGCATGGTCCCGTAGCGCAGCACCTGCACGCCGCCCGCGTTGGTCGAGATCAGGCCGCCCACCGTCGCGCTGCCCTTGGCCCCGAGCGACAGCGGGAACATACGGTCGACGGCCTCGGCCGCCGCCTGGACGTCGGCGAGCGTCGCGCCCGCCTCGGCGAGGAGCGAATGGTCGTCCGGGTCGACCGACCTCACCCGCCGCATGCGGGCGAGCGAGACGAGCACCGCGCCGCCTTCGGGCTCGGGCACGCTCGCGCCGCACAGCGAGGTGTTGCCGCCTTGCGGCACCAGCCCGATCCGGTTCGCCGCCGCGAGGCGCACGATCTCGGCGAGCTCGGCCGTGTCGGCCGGGCTCAGCATGAGGTCGGCCGCGCCGCGCTTGCGACCGCGCCAGTCGACGAGACGCGGCCCGATCGCCGCCGGATCGTCGGTCCAGCCGCGCGGACCGACCGCCCGCTTCATCGCGTCCAGGGCATCCATCGCGTGCAGGATATGGCCGTTGACCGCGGCGCCGTCGAGACCGCAAAGGTTCAGCCGGGGTTCAAACCGCGCCCCCCAAGAGGAGCCGGATGAGGGAACGGCTGACATTGTTTGCGCTCGCGGCCGCTTTGGGCGGCCAAGCGGCGGCCGAGCCGCCCAAGATACGCAAGGTGCCGCTGCTGGCGCCGGCGGTGGAGTACCGCGAGGCCAAGGGCCTGCTCGAGCGGCTCACCGGGAAGTCGCGCCGCGCGTGCGTCCAGAGCGACCGGATCGCCGGCGCGGTGGTGACGAGCGACCGAACGATCGACCTCGTGCTCCGCGGCGGCGAGCGCTGGCGCATGCGCTTCAAGGACGACTGCTCGGCGCTGTCCTACTACCAGGGCTTCTACTACCGGCCGACCGAAGCCGGCCGCCTTTGCGCCGGACGCGACGCGATCAGCGACCGTTCGGGCGACGAATGCCCGATCGCGTCGCTGTCGCCGCTCAAGCCGACGGGAAAGTCGCGCTGACCGTTGCACGGAAGCGACGGTCGTCGCGCCCAACCTGTCAAAAGGCGCAGATGTCCGTCCGCTTGCTGGACAAGCCCTCGGCTTCGTTGTTCAAATATTCCCCGAGAGGCAGAGGGGGCACGTCCTAGAGCGGCGCTCCCCGAGCCGATACCGCCGCAGACCCGCGCCAAGACGGGCCGTGGCGGGTTGGTCCAACTGGGGAGGTTCTCGAAGCATGAATCCGATCGCAGCCAACGTGCGTCTTTCGCTCGTCACGAGCGCGTCCGCGCTCGCCCTGCTCGTCGCCGGCCCGGCCTTCGCCCAGTCGATCCCCGAGCCGCAGCCGGGCACCCAGGGCAACATGGAGACGGGCGCGGGCGGCGACCGCAGCGGCGGCACGCCGAGCGCGGTCGCGGCGGGCGCCGACGACGGCCTCGAGGAGATCGTCGTCACCGCGCAGCGTCAGGCACAGTCGCTCCAGGACGTGCCGATCGCGGTCAGCGCCTTCTCGGCCGAGGCGCTCGAGCGCCAGCAGATCGAGAACTCGTCCGACCTTCAGCTCACGCTGCCGAATATCACCTTCACCAAGACCAACTTCACCGGCGCGAGCTTCACGATCCGCGGCATCGGCGACCTTTGCGTCGGCGTGACCTGCGACTCCGCCACCGCGATCCACATCAACGACATGCCGCTGCTCGGCACCCGCCTGTTCGAGACCGAGTTCTTCGACCTCGAGCGCGTCGAGGTGCTGCGCGGCCCGCAGGGCACGCTGTTCGGACGCAACGCGACGTCGGGCGTGGTGAACTTCATCACCGCCAAGCCCAACCTCAACAGCTTCCAGGCCAGCGCCGAGGCCGAGTACGGCAACTTCGATTCGATCAAGGCGAAGGGCATGGTCAACCTGCCCTTGACCGAGAGCTTCGGCGTGCGCGTCGCCGGCTTCTACCTCAAGCGCGACGGCTTCACGAAGAACCTGTTCGACAACAGCCGGATCGACGGTCGCGACATGTACGCGGTGCGCGGCTCGGTGCGGTGGGAGCCGACCGACGACACGACGGTCGACTTCATGGCCTACTACTTCCGCGAGGACGACGACCGGCTTCGCATCCAGAAGCAGCTCTGCGAGCGCGATCCGACCGGCGTCCTCGGCTGCTTGCCGAACCGCCTCGGCACGGGCGTGACCAACGCCAACTCGACGCTGGCGAGCACGCTCACGTCGCGCGAGGGCCTGTCGATCGTGCTGGCCAATCCGGCGGCCGGCGCGGCCTTCGGCCTAGGCAGCATCTACGGCCCCGACGCCTACGCGAACTTCACCAACCCGGCCGACCTGCGCACGGTCAACACGGACTTCGATCCCACCTACTTCACGACCGAACAGCAGTACATGGGGCGGATCGAGCACGACTTCGGCGCGATCAGCGTCCAATTGAGCGGCCTCTACCAGAAGGCCGAGGTCGACTCGCAGCAGGACTACAACCTGTCGATCTCTAACCGCGCGGGCTATCTGCCGGCGCTCACGGCGCTGTCGCTCACGCCATCGCTCGCCAACGCGCGCAACGCCCTCATCCCGAACGGTCCGACCGGCATCCTCTGCACGTCGCAGGCCGAGCCGACCGGGCGGGGCACGTTCGGGGGCAGCCGGGTCTGCGGGGCGACGCCGCTCGACTTCGACCGCTCGAACCAGGAGAACAGCGGCTACGCGCTCGAGGGCATCGTCGAAAGCGACCTCGACGGCATGTTCAACTTCCTCGTCGGCGGCATCTACACCAGGGGCAAGCTCGACGAGAACAGCTACTATGTGAACAGCTTCGCGCTCGACTATTTCTCGGCGATCGTGGGCGGGCTCTCGAGCAACGGCGCGGCCTTCCTCGGCTCGCCCTTCTTCCGCAACAACACCGACAGCTTCGAGCTAAAGTCCTACGGCGTCTTCGGCGAGACCTACGTCGACTTCTCGGATCGCCTCAAACTGACGCTCGGCCTGCGCTACAACAACGACAAGAAGGACGTCCGGGCCCGGACCACGCTGTTCTTCGACTCGGGCCGTCCCGCGACGGTGACCAACGCGCAGGGCACGACGACGGTGGTCGGCACCGACGTCACCCCCGTGGTCGTTCCCTTCGGCGCCGCCAGCATCAACAACGCGGTGAACGCGGCGCTGCTGGACTTCGACGCGACGCGGGCCGGGCTCCAGCCCTTCCAGGAGAACAGCGTTTCGTTCGACCGCTGGACGGGCCGCGCGGTGCTCGACTTCAAGATAACCGAGGACAATCTCGTCTACGCGTCCTACTCGCGCGGCTACAAGTCGGGTGGCATCAACCCGCCGCTCTCGCCGATCTTCGCGGTGCCGGTGTCGTTCGCGCCTGAGTCGGTCGACTCGTTCGAGGTCGGCACCAAGAACACCTTCCTCGACGGCACGCTCCGGCTTAACCTCACGGGTTTCTACTACAAGTACAAGGGCCTGCAGCTCAGCCGCATCGTCGCCCGCACCTCGGTCAACGACAACGTCGACGCCGACATCTACGGCCTCGAGGCCGAGGCGGTGCTGAACCCCAGCCCCAACTGGCTGTTCAACATCGGCGCGAGCTACCTCAACACCAAGGTGGCGAGCGACAAGTTCCTGTCGAACCCGCGCGACCCGTCGGGTGGCCGGTCGGACGTGGTCATCATCAAGGACGTGACCAACGCGTCGAACTGCGCCGTCGTCCCGACGGTGGCCGGCAACGCGGCGGGCACCAACGCCTTCGTGGGTGCGGTCAACACCAGCCTGGGCCTGCGCGTCCCGGCCGCCTTCCCGGCGGGCAGCGGCATCGGGGCCACCGGCGCGTTCGGCGTCTGCCGCGCGCTCGCAACCGCGGCGGCCGCGCCGCCGCCGCCGCTCGCCGCCGCCTTCGGCGTCCAGGCGAACGGCACGCTGCCGTTCCTCATCGACACGGCGGGCGTCGCGGTCAACATCAAGGGCAACGAGCTGCCGCAGGCGCCGAACTACAAGGTCTCGGTGGGCGCGCAGTACACCTTCGAGTTCGCCAACGGCATGACGCTGGTGCCGCGCGCGGACCTCGCCTTCACCGGCGAAAGCTCCGGCAGCATCTTCAACGGTCCGATCAACCGGGTGCCGAGCTACGAGGTGTTGAACGCGCAGATCCAGCTGAACGGGATGGAGGATCGCTGGTTCGTCCGGGCCTTCGTCCAGAACCTGACCGACAACGACGCGATCACGGGACTTTACGTGACCGACCAGTCGTCGGGACTGTTCACCAACGTGTTCACGCTCGATCCGCGGCGCTACGGCATCGCCGCCGGCGTCCGCTTCTAATCCGGAGCGGCGTCGACGAAAGGAGGGCGGGCCCCGCGGCCCGCCCTCCTCTTTTGTGGGCCGCTCTCGCAGGATTCCTTGACAATTCCCATATCCGGTGCGCAAGCGCGGGCGCGCCGTGCGCCCAATCGACATGGAAGAGCCGATTTGAGTTTCGCCGACCTGCACCTATCCGACGAGCTGCTCCGCGCCGTCACCGATAGCGGCTACAACGATCCGACCCCCATCCAGCGCCAGGCGATCCCACAGGTGCTGATGGGCCGCGACATCATCGGCGTCGCCCAGACGGGAACGGGCAAGACCGCGTCGTTCGTGCTGCCGATGATCGACATCCTCGCCACGGGCCGGACGCGCGCGCGCATGCCGCGCTCGCTCATCATCGCGCCGACGCGCGAGCTCGCGGACCAGGTCGCCGAGAACTTCAAGAAGTACGGCAAGTACCACAAGCTTTCGATGGCGCTCCTTATCGGCGGCGTGGCCTTCGGCGACCAAGACAAGGCGCTCGAGAAGGGCGTCGACGTGCTGATCGCGACGCCGGGCCGGCTGATGGACCAGTTCGAGCGCGGCAAGATCCTGCTGTCGGGCGTCGACGTGCTGGTGATCGACGAGGCCGACCGCATGCTCGACATGGGCTTCATCCCGGATGTCGAGAAGATCTGCTCGCGGATTAATCCGAACCGGCAGACGCTGCTGTTCTCCGCGACGATGCCGCCCCCGATCAAGAAGCTCGCCGATCGGTTCATGAAGGACCCGCGCGTCATCGAGGTATCGCGGCCGGCCACCACCAACGCCTCGATCGCGCAGTCGCTGGTCGAGACGACCGCCAGGGGCAAGCGCGAGACGCTCCGCGAGTTGCTCCGCGAGGAAGAGATCGCCAGCGCGATCGTCTTCTGCAACCGCAAGCGCGACGTGAAGCTGCTCGCGGACAGCCTCAAGGGCCATGGATTCCGCGTCGGCCAGATCCACGGCGACATGGAGCAGCCTGAGCGCATGGCGACGCTCGACCGCTTCAAGGCCGACGAGATCAACATCCTCGTCGCGTCCGACGTCGCGGCTCGCGGGCTCGACATCAAGGGCGTGAGCCACGTCATCAATTTCGACGTGCCAATCCACGCCGAGGACTACGTCCACCGCATCGGCCGCACGGGGCGGGCTGGGCGCACCGGCAAGGCGGCGACGCTCGTGACGCCCGAGGAGGCCGAAGCGGTCGCCGAGGTCGAAAAACTTATCGGCCAGAAGATCGAGCGCCGTCGCGGCGCCGCGACGGCGCCGGCCGAGCCGTCCGAAGAACCCCGCGCCGAGCGCGACGGCCGCCGGTCGAGCCGCGGACGCGAGCGGACGCCGCGCGCCGAGGCGCCGCCGGCGCCGCGCGACGAAATCCCCGCCGAGCCCGCCCGCCCGCCGCGCCGCGAGCGCGACGAACGGCCGCGTGCGGCGCGCGACGAACGTCCTCGCCACGATCGCGACCGGCCTCGCCGCGGCGACCGCGACGGCGGCCCGGCCGAGCCTGGCTTCGGACACAACCAGCCGGTGCCTGCCTTCCTGCTTGTGTCGGCACGCGTCTGAAGCGTCGGCGGACCGGCGCCCGCCCCCTACGTTCCGGCTTCCTTAACCTTTTTCGCCGATAGCGGTCGGTGGAGGGGATCGGTTTCGGGCGCGTCGCGCTCCGGAGACCCGCCGGCGTACCGTGTTACGGCGTTTGGGATGCGGACGGCTGACCACTGGATGAATCAGGTTCCCGACATCATTTCGGAGATCGCGGCGCTGATGGCGGCCGGCGACATTGCGCCGACCCCGGCCAACTACGAGTTCTGGCACCGCTACGTCACCGAAGCCGACGCGCAGCTCGTCGACGCGGTCGATGGGGTACGGCGCGTCGCCGGCCGGCTCTCGGCCCGAGACATGGACCGGATTCGTCGCGAGCTCTACGGCCGGCCGAACGACGAGAGCCTCGTCAAGCTGATCGACCAGACCCAGGCCCAGCTCCAGCGCATGTCGACCTACGTCGTGCAGACCGAAGGCGACACGCGCGTCTACAGCGAAGCGCTACGCGACGGACAGACGGTGCTCGCCAACCTGCACGATCCGGCGATGCAGCGCGCGTTGCTGGCCGAGATGGTCGCCGCGACGTCGGCGATGATCGAGAAGGCGGAGCGGCTCGAAACCGAGCTCGCGCTGTCGTGCCAGGAGATCGAGAAACTCCGGAAGGACCTCGAGCGCGAACGTTCGGAAAGCCGCACCGACCCGCTGACCGGGCTGCCGAACCGAAAGGCGTTCGGCGCCTATCTCGAGGCGCAGGCGGCGCGCGCGCTCGCCGATCGGAAGCCGCTCTGCCTCGTGTTTTGCGACATCGACCACTTCAAGAAATTCAACGACAGCTGGGGCCACCGGCTGGGCGACGAGGTGCTGCGGCTGGTGGCGCAAAGCCTCGAGCAGATGTGCCACGGCCTAGGCTACGCCGCGCGCTACGGCGGCGAGGAATTCGTCATCACGCTGCCCGGCAAGGCGCTCGACGCCGCCGAGGACATCGCCGAGCAGTTCCGCGACTTCGTCGGCAGCCGCACGGTGCGCACCCACCAGTCGAACCGCGAGATCGGCTCGGTGACGCTGTCGCTCGGCATCGCGCAGCTGCGTTGGGCGGACAGCCTCGAGCAGCTCGTCGAGCGCGCCGACGCCGCGCTCTATCGCGCCAAGCAGATGGGACGGGACCGCGTCTGCACCGAGCGGGACCTGGAGGCCGCGGCGGCCTGAGCGCCGCCCGCCCACGCTTTTCCTAGCTCTCCCCCGAGGCTGCGAACCGGCTATGAAGGTCGGCGAACCAGACACGGGGAGCGGCACGCATGGCCTACGAACACATCCTGCTCGAGGAAGAGGGCGGCGTCGCGACGCTGACGATCAACCGGCCGCAGATGCTCAACGCGCTGCACGTCGGGGTCGTCTCCGAGATGATCGACGCGGTCGACCGACTGCGCGACGAGGGCACGGCGCGCGCGCTGCTGATGACCGGCGCGGGCCGCGGCTTCTCGTCGGGTGCCGACCTCGCCGGCGGCGGCGCGGGCGGCGCACCGATGGGTTCGGGCCCCTTCGACGCCGGTAAGGTTCTCGAATCGCACTTCAATCCGCTGCTCGAGCGACTGTTCGCGCTGCCGATACCGTTCGTCACGGCGGTCAACGGCCCGGCGGCGGGCGCCGGCTGCTCCATCGCGCTGGCGGGCGACATCGTCGTCGCCGGTCGTTCCGCCTATTTCCTCCAGGCGTTCGTCAACATCGGGCTGGTGCCCGACGTCGGCTCGACGTGGCTGCTGCCGCGGCTGGCCGGCCGCGCGCGGGCGCAGGCGATGATGATGCTCGGCGAGCGCATCCCCGCCGAGACCGCCGAGGACTGGGGGCTGATCTGGAAGTGCGTCGACGACGATGAGCTCATGCCGACCGCGCGCGAGATCGCCGGCAAGCTCGCCAGCGGTCCCACGCGCGCCTACGCGCTCATCCGACAGGGCATTCGCGCCTGCCTCGACACGACGCTGACCGAGGCGCTGATGATCGAGCGGCAGAACCAGCTCTTCGCGGGCCGCACCGGCGACTTCGTCGAAGGCGTGAGCGCCTTCCTCCAGAAGCGGCCGGCGAACTTCCGGGGGAAGTAGGCGCTCGGCCGCCGTCGCCCCGTAGCTCGGCCACGTCTGCTCTCACCCCTCGCCCCGAAGCACGTCATCCTAACGAAAGTCAGGATCTTCCGCCGGATGTGGCGCGAGGTCGATGGGTGCGCTGCACGACCGTCAGCGCCACGTCCTCACGGAGATCCTGACGTTCGTCAGGATGACGAGAATTGCAGGACCCGCGCAGCACCGAGAGCGCAGGATGACAGCTCAGCCCTTCTGCGCTTGGCCTCGCGCGCGGACCGCTTCGCGGCGGCGCTCGATCTCGTCGGCGGTCACGCCGCAGTTGGCGTCGCTTGCGCGCTCGGCCTCGATCGCGAGGCCCTGCGCGAAGGTCGCGCCGTAGCCGTCGTCGATCAGCTTCTTGTAGGCGACGAGCATCTCGGGGACGACCGAGAGCATGTCCTCGGCGAGCTTGCGCGCGGCCGGGAGCAGCTCGGAAGGCGGCACGACGCGATTGACGAGGCCCCAGGCTTCCGCCTGCGCCGCCCCGAGGAAGTTGCCGGTCAGCGACAGCTCCTTGGCGCGGTAGACGCCGATCGTGCGGCTGAGCTTCTGGCTCAGGCCCCAGCCCGGCATGATGCCGACGCGGGCATGCGTGTCGGCGAAGCGCGCGGTGTCGGCCGCGATGAGCACGTCGCAGGCGAGCGCCAGCTCGAACCCGCCGGTGATCGCGACACCGTTGATCGCGCCGATGACCGGACCCGAGAACTGCTCGATCGACTTCACCGGATCCTCGATCTCGACCGCGTCCGAGATGCTGGCACCGGCGCCGAGCTCCTTGAGGTCAAGCCCGGCGGTGAAGGCGCGGTCGCCCGCGCCGGTGAGGATCAGAACGCGGACGTCGGGGTCCGCTTCGAGCTCGCGCACCGTGCGCGCCAGTTCGGTCCGGAGCTCGCGCGACAGCGCGTTCATCGCCTGCGGACGATTGAGCGTCAGAACGGCGTAGCCGCCGCAGCGTTCGACCTCGAGCACGGCCATCCTCAGCCTCCCTTGTAGCGATCCAGGAACGCGGCGGCGAAGGTCGCCAGCCGCCCCTCGCCGATCGCCTGTCGCAGGCCGGCCATCAACTGCTGATAGAACCAGATGTTGTGCTCGGTCATCAGCATCGCGCCAAGGATCTCCTGCGCCTTCACGAGGTGGTGGAGGTAGGCGCGGCTCCACGTGCCGCAGACCGGGCAGGCGCAGTCGGGATCGAGGGGGGCGGGATCGTCCTTGAACCGCGCGTTGCGCAGATTGAGCGGGCCGTCGTGCGTGAACGCCTGCCCCGTTCGTCCCGAGCGGGTCGGCAGCACGCAGTCGAACATGTCGATGCCGCGGACGACGGCGCCGACGATGTCGTCGGGCTTGCCGACGCCCATCAGGTAGCGGGGACGGTCGGCGGGCAGCATCGCCGGCGCGAAATCGAGCACCTCGAACATCTGCGCCTGCCCCTCGCCCACCGCGAGGCCGCCGACCGCGTAGCCGTCGAAGCCGATCTCGACGAGCTTCTCGGCCGAGATCCGGCGCAGGTCCTCGTACATCGAGCCCTGCTGGATGCCGAACAGCGCCGCGATGCTCGCGTGCGCCTCGCCGCCGTCGAAGCCGTCGCGCGAGCGCCTCGCCCAGCGCATCGATCGCTCCATCGAGGCCGCCGCCACCTCGTGCGTCGCGGGGTGCGGCGTGCACTCGTCGAACGCCATGACGATGTCCGTGCCGAGCAACCGCTGCACCTCCATCGACCGCTCCGGCGTCAGCATGTGCCGGGATCCGTCGAGGTGGCTGGCGAACTCGACGCCCGCCTCGCTCATCTTCCGCAGCTCGGACAGCGACATCACCTGATAGCCGCCGGAGTCGGTGAGGATCGGCCGCTCCCAGCCCATGAACCCGTGCAGCCCGCCGAGCTTGTCGATCCGTTCGGCGGTCGGACGCAGCATCAGATGGTAGGTGTTGCCGAGGATGATGTCGGCGCCCGCGGCGCGGACTTCGGTGGGCCGCATCGCCTTCACGGTGGCCGCGGTGCCGACCGGCATGAAGGCGGGTGTGCGGATCTCGCCGCGCCGCATGCGGATCGCGCCGGTGCGCGCCGCGCCGTCGGTGGCGTGGATGGTGAACTCGAAGCGGGGAACGGACGCGGTCATCGCCGCCCCATGCCAGACGCGCCACCCCGGCGAAAGTCGCGACGACCGCCCGCCGTCACGGCAGCAGCAGGCTGGTATCGCCGTAGCTGTAGAAACGGTAGCCCCGGTCGATCGCGTGCGCGTAGGCGGCGCGCATCGTGTTCAGGCCCATGAGCGCGCTCACCAGCATGAACAGCGTCGAGCGCGGCAGGTGGAAGTTGGTCATCAGGCCGTCGATCGCGCGGAACGCGTAGCCCGGCGTGATGAAGATGCTCGTGTCGCCGGCGAAGGGCCGCACCGAACCGTCCGCGCCCGCGGCGCTTTCGAGGAGGCGGAGCGAGGTGGTCCCGACCGGGATCACGCGCCCGCCCGCCCGGCGCACCGCGTTCAGCCGGTCGGCGGTCGCGGCGTCCACCGCCCCCCATTCGGCGTGCATCTTGTGATCGGCCGTGTCCTCCGCCTTCACCGGCAGGAAGGTGCCCGCGCCGACGTGGAGCGTCAGGGTCTCGCGCCCGATGCCGGCGGCGTCGAGCGCCGCGAACAGCTCGGGCGTGAAGTGCAGGCCCGCGGTCGGCGCGGCGACCGATCCCGGCGCTTCGGCATAGATGGTCTGGTAATCACGCCGGTCCTGCTCGTCGGCGGCGCGCTTGCCGGCGATGTAGGGCGGCAGCGGCACGGTGCCGGCCTCGGCGAGCGCCTGTTCGAGCGGCACGCCCGCCTCGAACCGCCAGAGGATCGATCCGCCGTCGCCGCGGGCTTCGACGACCCCGGCGAGCCCGGCGCCGAAATCGACGCAGTCGCCGAGTTTCAAGCGCTTGGCGTTCCGGACGAACGCCCACCAGCGCCACGCGTCCTCCCGCTTGTGCAGCGTGACGCCGATCCGCGCCTGCCCGCGATGACCGAAGAGCTGCGCCGGCAGGACCTTGGTGTCGTTGAAGACGAGAACGTCACCCGCCCGCAGCAGCCGCGGGAGGTCGCGCGCGATCCGGTCCTTGAGGCCGTCGGGCCGCACGACGAGCAGGCGCGCGGCATCGCGCGGCACCGCCGGACGCAGCGCGATACGTTCAGGCGGCAGCTCGAAATCGAAGTCGTCGACGCGCACGCGTCCGTCCCTCCCGGCCTGCCGACGCGACGCGGAATCCCCGCGCCGGGGCCGCGCTCTTACCCACTCGAAGCGGGCCGAGTCGAGGGGTGACCGGGCCGGGTCCCCGGCCCGGGCCGACTAGTTCCTGGTGGTGGCCGCGACGGCCGGCGCCGTCGTCGCCGGCGCCGCCGCCACGGCGGGCGCCGGCGGCGCTACCCTGTCGGAACCGACCGAGGCCTTGAGGATGCGCGACGGATTGGCCGGCGGCTCGCCGCGCTCGATGGCGTCGACGAACGGCATGCCTTCGAAGACCCGGCCCCAGACGGTGTAGTTGCCGTCGAGCTCGAAACGCGGCTGGAGCACGATGTAGAACTGGCTGTTGGCGCTGTTGTCGTCCGCCGCGCGCGCCATGGCGACCGCGCCCCGCACGTGGGGCAGCTCGTTGAACTCGGCCTTGAGGTCGGGGAGCTTCGACCCGCCCTGTCCGGTGCCCTGCGGGTCGCCGCCCTGCGCCATGAAGCCTTCGATGACGCGGTGGAAGGTCAGTCCGTCGTAGAAGCCCTGGCGGGCGAGGGTCTTCACGCGCTCGACGTGCGCCGGCGCCTTGTCGGGCCGCATGAGGATGCCGACGCGACCGCCGGTCGACAGATCGAGGTAGAGCACGTTCTCGGGATCGGGTCCGGCGGGCACGGCCGGCGTCTGCGCCGCGGCGGCACCGGCGAGCGCGAAACCGAACAACAGCGCGAACAGCTTGCGCATCATCTTCCCCCAAATCCCGAACGACGCGGCTAACTAACAGCCGGCGATGCGATCGTCACCGCGTCGAGGCGACGCGTTCCCCCACCTCGGCCGCGATGCTCGGCGGGACGAACTTCGTGATGTCGCCGCCGTAGATCGCGATCTCCTTGACCAGTCGCGACGCGATCGGCTGGAGAGCGACATCGGCCATGAGGAAGACCGTTTCGATGTTCGGGTTGAGCTGCTGATTCATCCCGGCCATCTGGAACTCGTACTCGAAATCGGCCACCGCCCGCAGGCCGCGGACGATGACCTGCGCGCCCTGAGCCTCGGCGAACTTCATCAGCAGCGCGTCGAACGCGACGACCTCGATCGTGCCGTCGGCGACGTCGGCGGTCTCGCGCCGCACCTGAGCGACGCGCTCCTCGAGCGTGAACATCGGCGACTTCGACGGGTTGGTGGCGACGCCGATCACCAGCTTGTCGACGAGCTTCGCGCCGCGCCGGATGATGTCCATGTGGCCGAGCGTGATGGGATCGAAGGTGCCTGGATAGACGCCCACGCGCATCGCCGGCCTCCCTATTGATCCCGCTCGATCGCGAACCGCGCGATAGCGCGCAGCAGGTCGGCCTCCTGGCCGAAGCCCGAAAGATGGCCGATCGCCTGATCGATCAACATCTCCGCCTGCTTCTTCGCGCGCTCGAGCCCGAGCAGCGACACGAAGGTGGCCTTGCCGGCCTCGGCGTCCTTGCGCACCGCCTTGCCGGTGCGCGCACTGTCGCCTTCGACGTCGAGCACGTCGTCCGCGATCTGGAAGGCGAGGCCGAGGTCCTTGGCGTAAGCGCGGAGCTTGCGCCGCTGCGCCTCGCCGACGCGCCCCATGATGGCGCCAGCCTCCAGGCAGAACTGGATGAGCGCGCCGGTCTTGAGCTGCTGGAGGCGGGTCGTGGTCGGCAGGTCGAACGTCTCGCCCTCCGCCACTAGATCCATCATCTGTCCGCCCGCCATGCCGGCGGGCCCCGAGGCGCGCGCGAGCTCGCGCACGAGTTCGGATCGGACGAACGGGTCCTCGTGCGTCGCCTCGTCGGCGAGCACCTCGAACGCGAGCGCGTGGAGCGCGTCGCCCGCGAGAACCGCCGCCGCCTCGCCGTAGACCTTGTGCAGCGTCGGCTTGCCGCGCCGCATGTCGTCGTCGTCCATGCACGGCAGATCGTCGTGGATGAGGCTGTAGCAGTGGATGCACTCGACGGCGATCGCGACGCGCAGCGAACGCTCCTTGTCGACGTGGAAGAGGTCGCAGGCCGCGACCACGAGCAGCGGCCGCATCCGCTTGCCGCCGCCGATCGCGCAGTAGCGCATCGCCTCGTACAGGCCGCGGCGCGGGTCCTCGGGAAGCGGAAGCAGACGGTCGAAACGCTGGTCGATCGCGTGCGCGATGGCGTCGAGCGCGGGCTTGAGGCTGAGCGAGGCGTGCATCAGGCGGCGTCGAACGGGGCGAGGCCCAACGGCTGGCCGTCGGAGCCGACCTGGATCTTCTCGATGCGGGCCTGCGCCTGCGCGAGCTTCGTCTCGCACTGCCGCTTCAGCCGGGTGCCCTCCTCGTAAAGTCCGATCGAGTCTTCGAGGCTGGCCTCGCCGGCCTCGAGCTTCTTCACGATGGCCTCCAGCCGCGCGAGCGCCTGCTCGAACGTCAGAGCTTCGATCCCCTCACCCGGCTTGTCGTCCATCACTCCCCACGCCCCTCACGAACGCCGGCCCGTTTGTGGCGGGGCGTGCCGGGGCGGTCAAGCGGCGGCAAAGAACAGGTTGCGGCTTTCGGTGCGGCGGGTTCGGCTTCGCCTACGGCAGCAGGCCCTGGCGGACCAGGAGGCGCGCCAGCGTCTCCGACCCTCGGGCGGTGAAGTGCCCGTAATCGAACTGCAGCGGCTCGGCCCCTGCGTCGGCGAGGCAGCTCGGCTCGCCGCACATCGCGCGCCAGAGCGAGACGTAGCGGTGGCCTTCGGCGCGCACCATCGAGGCCATCCGGCGGTCGAGCGCCGCGAGCTCGTCGAGGCGGCGCGCGTCGAGCGAGGGAGCGCCCTCGAAGCGACGGGCGTTCGCCAGCAACCGCGGGACCGCGGCGTCGTACTGGACGACGGGCCCGAACAGGATGACGTCGACGCCGCGATCGCTCGCCCAGTCGAGCGTCTGCCGTAGCGCGGGGAGATGCTCCGGACTCCAGCGCGCGGCGAGAAGCAGCGCGTCGACACGGTGCGCAACCAGGAAATCCTCGAGCACATAGTCCATCAGGTCCCGGCACCACGCCGAATCGCCGGGCTGCCGCCCGAGGACGGGTCGGCAGCCGGACGCCGTCGCCTGCATGACGTTCACCCCCGGCAGCGCCCTGTCGAGCCCGTGCCAAAGATGGGCGGCGTGGCTGTCGCCGAGCAGGAGGTAGTCGCGCTCGGTCGCCGAGAACCCGAGGCAGAGATCGCGATCGAAGTCGGCGAAGCGGTAGCCCGACGGAATCATGCAGCGGCCGACGCGATATTGCGCGGCCGGGTCGTAGGCGAGGAACGCCGCGATCCGCCGGGCTTCGGGCGGGTAACGCGACGGCAGACCCTGAAGCGCGACCGCGGCGAGCGCCGCGCCTGCCACCGCGCCGGAGCCGACGAAGGCCAGCCGGAACAAGGCCGGCCGCGGGAAGGCGTCCGCAGCGCGGAACGGCCGCTCGACGAAGCGCCACGACAGGATCGCGGCGAGGAACGAGGCGCCGACGACGACCGCCTGCTCGACCGGGCGCGTCGCGCCCGAGACCAGGAAAGCGTCCGAGCGCTGGAACACCATCAGCGGCCAGTGCCATAGGTACAGCGAATAGGAGATGAGCCCGACGAACACGACCGGCCGCAGCGACAGCAGCGAAGCGACGACGCTCCCGCCCGACCGGCCCGCGGCGATGATCAGCGCGGCGCCGAGGCAGGGCAGCAGCGCCGCCCGCCCCGGAAAGCGCATGTCCGACGAATAGGCGAACACCGCGTAGACGATCATCGCGAACCCGAGCGCGGTCGCCGCGTTGCGCGCGAGGGACGACGCGAAGCGCGGGAACAGGCCGAGAGCGACGATCAGCCCGAGCATCAGCTCCCACGCGCGGGCGTGGATCAGGTAGAAGGCCGACGCCCGGTCGCGCGACACCTGGAGCTCGCTCCCCGCCAGCGACAGCGCCGCGATCGCCACGACGATCGGGGCGAGCCATCGCGGAAACCAGCGGAACGCCGCCATCACCAGGAGCGGCACGAAAAGGTAGAATTGCTCCTCGATCGCGAGCGACCAGGTGTGGAGCAGCGGCTGCGCCTCCGCGGGCGCATCGAAATAGTCGGAGTGCTGCCAGAAATAGAGGTTCGACGCGAACAGGACGGCGGCGGCGGCGGACCAGCCGATCTGCTCGAATTCGGCGGGCAGCGAATAGCGGTAGGCGAGCGCGAGCGTCGCCGCCAGCACCACGAGCAGCGCCGGGATGATGCGCCGGACGCGCCGCTCGTAGAATTTGACGAGCGAGAAGCGACCCTCGCGGCATTCGGCGACGATGATCGAACCGATGAGATAGCCCGAGATGACGAAGAAGACGTCGACGCCGACGAAGCCGCCGCTCAGCGGGGCGATGCCGGCGTGATAACCCACCACCGGCAGCACCGCCACGGCGCGCAAGCCGTCGATGTCGGCCCGGTACTGCAGCCCGTCCTCCCGCCGTCGACCCTCAACCCTAGCTTACGCCGACGGCGACGGGATGTTCCGGCGGCTCAGCGCCGATCGTCGGGCGGGGTCCGCGCGTCGAAGCCCGCGTCGCCGAGCTTGGCGTCGCGGTCGACGTCGTGTTGCTGGTGCTGCTGTCCGCCGACGTTCTGATCGCGCTGTCCGCCGGCGCCGAAATCGGCCGGGTCTTGGCCGAAGCCCAGGCCGTTCTCGCCGCTCTGGTTGGCGTCGTTCTGCGCGCGGTCGTCGCGATTGTCCGGCATGCTCGTCTCCCGTTCGAATGGTCGGCGGTCAACGAACGGGATCGTGGAGCGACGGCGCGGCCGGTCCCGCGGCAACCGCCGCTCGGCGCAACCGTTGAAGGGCGATGCGAATCGAGACCGACGCGGACAAGCGCTTCTACGACCGCGCCGCCGAAATCCTCGGCGTCGAGCACCGCTATCTGCCCTTCCCGCACCACAAGCGCACGCGGTGGAACAACCGCAAGCCGGGGAGCGGCCGCTTTCCCGACCGCGGGCTGGTGCGGCTGTTCGGCGGCCGGGTGCAGGTCGCGCTCCACCGCCCGCGGCCCGTCCATCGCTGGTTCGACAGCCGCGAGGAGGCGCTCAGGTTCCTGGAGGAGATCAGCCGCCCGCGAGCCGGCTGACCGCCCTATTTCATCAGCACCAGCTCTTCGGCCATCGTCGGGTGGATCGCGACCGTCGCGTCGAGCTGCGCCTTGGTCATCCCGGCCTTCACGCAGATGGCGAGCGACTGCATGATCTCGGCGGCCTCGGGACCGATGATGTGCGCGCCGATTAGCTTGTCGGTCGTCGGATCGCAGACCAGCTTGTAGAGCGAGCGCTCGTTCCGGCCGGCGAGCACGTTCTTCATCGCGCGGAAGTCGGAAGTGTAGACGCGCACCTGCCCGAGCTTCGTCCGGGCCTCGCTTTCGGTCATGCCGACCGCAGCGATCGGCGGATGGCTGAACACCGCCGAGGGGATGCAGTGATAATCGACGCGCCACGGCTTGTTGCCGAACACCGAGTCGGCGAAGGCGTGCCCCTCGCGGATGGCCACCGGCGTGAGCTGGACGCGGTTGGTCACGTCGCCGACCGCGTAGATGTTGTCGACGTTCGTCCGGCTGTCCTCGTCGACGATCACCGCGCCCGTCCCCGGGTCGAGCGCGACCCCCGCCTCCTCGAGCCCGATCCCTTGAGACGCGGGCGGGCGCCCGATCGCGTAGAGCAGCATGTCGGCGTCGAGCGGATCGCCTTTGGTGACGTGGATGCGAAGGCTGCCGTCGTCCCTCTTCTCGATCCGCTCGAAGGCGGCGTTGAAGCGGAAGTCGATTCCCTTCACCTCGCTGATGTGATGCAGCCGCTCGCGCATCGAGTGGTCGTAGCCGCGCAGCAAGGTGTCGCCGCGCAGCAGGATCGTCACCTTGGTACCGAACTCGTTGAAGATGCCGGCGAACTCGTTGGCGATGTAGCCGCCGCCGGCGATGACGATGCGCTTGGGCAAGCGGTCGAGGTGGAAGACCTCGTTCGACGTGATTCCGTGCTCGGAACCGGGCACCTGCGGGATCGCGGGCCGCGATCCGGTGGCGACGAGGATCTTGTCCGCGGTGATGCGCTCGTCGCCGACCTGCAGCGTGTGCCGGTCGAGGAGGACGGCGCGGTCGTGGTAGACGGTGACGCCCGCGTTCTGCAGGTTCGTGGTGTAGATGCCGTTCAGCCGCGCGACCTCGGACAGCACGTTGTCGCGCAGCGTCGGCCAGTCGAACGTCGGCTCGCCGACGTCCCAGCCGAAGCGCTTGGCGTCCTCGAGATCCTCCGCGAAGTGCGCGCCGTAGACGAGCAGCTTCTTGGGCACGCAGCCGCGGATGACGCAGGTGCCGCCCACCTGGTGCTCCTCGGCGATGGCGACGCGCGCGCCGTGCCCCGCGGACATGCGCGCCGCGCGCACCCCGCCCGATCCGGCGCCGATGACGAAGAGATCGTAGTCGAATTGCGGCATGCGGGGCGGCTCCGTCGGTTCCTGGCAGGGCCCGCCATAGCGCGGCGGACGGCTTCCTCCAATGTAGGAGGCGGGAGCCCGGTTTCAGCGCCGGCGCCGCGCAGGCCAGCCATGCGCTAGCCGCGGAGCTCGGCGCGCGCGGCCTCCCAGTTTCGGCCGTCGAAACGCACGACCGTCGCGACCAGAGCGCCCGGGTCGTCGAGCGCACGGAGGTTCACGCTGTAGCCGTCGGGATGCGAGCGCGGCACGTAGAAGCTCTTGATCCCGCAGGTCGAGCAGAAGAGATGTCGCGCCGTACCGCTGTTGAAGCGGTACTCGGAAAGCGCCGCCGGGTCGGTCGTCAGCCGGAAGCGGTCGGCGGCCACGATGAGGTGGAGATAGCCCGTCTTGGCGCACATCGAGCAGTCGCAGTCGAGCAGCTCCACTTCGGGCGGCACCCGCACTTCGAAGCGGACGGCGCCGCAGTGGCATCCGCCGGTCAGGGTGAGAAGTTCGGCTCGGGTCATCGCCGAGACATAGCCGACGCGGGTGCCGCCGAGAAACGCTCGCGCGTCTTTCTTGATTGCGGCTCCCATCGCGCATATAGGTGCGGGCATGCACCGGCCGCCCCGCACAGGGCGGCCCTTTCTTTATCCGGAGGTTTCCATGGCCCAGCCGCTCATGCCGCACGCCACCGCGTCCTGGCTGGTCGACAACTCGTCGCTCACCTTCGAGCAGATCGCCGAGTTCTGCGGGCTGCACATCCTCGAAGTGCAGGCGATCGCCGACGAGAACACCCCGACCAAGCTGATCGGCCGCGATCCGATCCGGGCCGGCGAGCTGACGTTGGCGGAGATCGAGAAGGGCCAGAATGATCCCGACTATCGCCTCAAGATGGAAAAGGGCCCGGAGCAACTCCGCCGCACCAAGGGGCCGCGTTACACGCCGGTCTCGAAGCGTCAGGACAAGCCGGACGGCATCGCCTGGATCATCCGCAACCACCCGGAAGTGACCGACGGTCAGATCTCGAAGCTGATCGGCACCACCAAGACCACGATCGCCGCGATCCGCGACCGCAGCCACTGGAACATCGCCAACATCACGCCGAAGGATCCGGTGACGCTCGGCCTCTGCTCGCAACGCGAGCTCGACGCGCTGGTCGCGGCGGCCGCCAAGAAGGCCGGCATCAGCATCGAGGACACGCGCCTCGACGCCGACCGCGCCGAGCTGATCGACCAGCTCCGCGCCGAGCGCGAAGCGGCCGAGAACGGCGACGAGGGCAACGGCCGCCCGGTCGAGATCACCGCCGAGAACCTGTTCAAGCGGTAAGTCTCTCGACTTGACGCTTACGTAAACGTAAGCAGGGCGACGAAGGAGTAGGTCGCCCATGCAGGACGCGTCGCTGGCGTTGGCCGAGCCACCCGTGGACGGAGTGGAGCGGCGCGGGCTCTTCTACCCGCTCGGCCACTGGACGCCGCCCGCGGGCCGGCCGCACGAGGTCGCCGACGGCGTGTTCTGGCTGCGCATGCCCCTGCCCTTCAGCCTCGATCACATCAACCTCTGGTTGCTCGAGGACGGCGGCGGCTGGGCGGTCGTCGACACCGGGCTCAACGCCCCGGCGTGCAAGGACATCTGGCGCGGCCTGTTCGACGGCTTCATGGCCGGACGGCCCGTGACGCGCGTGATCGTCACCCACTACCACCCCGATCATCTCGGGCTGGCCGGGTGGCTGACGCACAAATGGGGCGTCCCGCTCGAGATCGCGCGCGCGGAGTTCCTGCTGGCGCGCGTGCTGACGCTCGACGTCGCGGAACGGCCGCCCGAGGCGGCGGTGGAATTCTATGCGCGCGCCGGCTGGCCTGACGAGGCGATCGAGCGCCTGAAGGCGCAGAGCTGGGGCCGGTTCGGGCTCGCGGTGTCGCGGCTGCCGCTCGGCTACAAGCGGCTGTCGGACGGCGACGCGCTGCGGATCGGCGGGCGCCACTGGCGGGTCGTAAGCGGCAGCGGCCACTCGCCCGAGCACGCCTGCCTGGTGTGCGACGAGGCGGGACTGATGATCTCGGGCGATCAGGTGCTGCCGCGCATCACATCCAACGTTTCGGTCTACCCCACCGAGCCGCGCGGCAATCCGCTCGCCGACTGGCTCGCGAGCCTGGCGAAGCTCGAGACGCTCGACCCGGGCCTGCGCGTGCTCCCGGCGCACAACGAGCCGTTCGAGGGCCTCCATGTCCGCACCGGTCAGTTGCGCGCCGACCACATGCGCAAGCTCGACGCGCTCGAGGCGAAGCTCGCCGACGCGCCGCTGACGGCCTTCGGCTGCTTCGGGACGCTGTTCGGGCGCGCGATCAAGGCCGACGAGATCATGATGGCGACCGGCGAGGCGCTCGCGCACCTCCACTGGCTCGAGCGGGAGGGCCGGGTCGGGCGCCTCGCCGACGCCGGGGTCGACCGGTTCGTTCGTCTGTAGGGAGAAGCCAAGCGGTGACGGCGACGGTTTGGGACAGCAGCTACAATCACCCGGTTTCCTGGCGCGCCGCGTTCGACGCGCTGCCCGTGCCCGAGCTGCTGGCCCGCACCGCGGCGCGGCTGCCTAGCGCGCCGTGCATCGATTTCCTGGGCCGCACCTTCACCTACGGCACGGTGGCCAAGCTCGTGGACCGCGCCGCCGAAGGCTTCCGGCGGCTGGGCGTCGCGAGGGGCGTCAGGGTGGGCCTCTTCCTGCCCAACTGCCCGCAGTATGTCGTCGCCTACTACGGCGCGATGAAGGCGGGCGGCACCGTCGTCAACTTCTCGCCGCTCTACACCGCGGACGAGCTCGCCGCCCAGGTCGAGGACAGCCAGACGGACATCATGGTCTGCCTCGACGTGGCGCAGCTCTACCCGACCATCGCCAAGGTCCTCGACACCACGCGCCTGAAGACGCTCGTGGTCGGCAACCTCGCCGAGGTGCTGCCCACGGCCAAGTCGCTGCTCTACCGCCTGTTCAAGGCCGGCGAACGATCGAAGGTCGCGTTCGACGCCGCGCACGTACGCTTCAAGGCGCTCCTCGCCAACGACGGCATGCGCGAGCCGCCGGCGATCGATCCGCACGAGGACGTCGCGCTCCTCCAGTACACCGGCGGCACGACGGGCACGCCCAAAGGCGCGATCCTGACGCACGCCAATCTGACGGCGAACGCGCAGCAGGTGGACGCTATCGACCCGCGCAAGGACGGGGATGGCGATCGGATCCTGGGCGCGCTGCCGCTGTTCCACGTCTTCGCCAACACCTGCGTGCTCAACCGCACGGTGCTGCGCGGCGGCGAGATGGTGCTGCTCCCAAAGTTCGAGCTCACCCAGGCGCTCGAGGCGATCCACCGTCACAGGATCACCGCGGTGCCCGGCGTGCCCACCATGTACCAGGCGTTCCTCGACCACCCGAAGATCGAGAGCTACGACCTGTCGTCGATCCGCGTCTGCATCTCGGGCGGCGCGCCGATGCCGCAGGAGCTGAAGGAACGCTTCGAGGCGAAGACCGGCGCGGCCGTCGTCGAAGGCTACGGGCTCACCGAGAGCTCGGGCGTCGTATCGGTCAACCCCTACGAGGGGCTGCAGAAGCCGGGCTCGATCGGCCAGCCGCTCCCCGGCACCGCGGTCGTGCTCGTCGACAAGGACGATCCCACCAAGCTCGCCGCGCCGGGTGATTCGGGCGAGATCACGGTGTCCGGGCCGCAGATCATGCGCGGCTACTGGAACCGACCCGAGGAGACGGCGAAGACCTTCGTCGACGGGCGGCTGCGCACCGGCGACGTCGGCACGATGGACGCCGACGGCTATGTCTACGTCGTCGACCGGCTGAAGGACATGATCGTGGTCGGCGGCTTCAAGGTGTTCCCGAGCCAGCTCGAGGACCAGCTCTACGCGCATCCGGCGGTGAAGGAGGCGCTGGTGATCGGCGTGGCCGACCGCTACCTCGGCGAACGACCCAAGGCGTTCGTGACGCTGCAGCCGGGCGCGCAGGCCGGCGCGGACGAGCTCCTCACCCACCTCAACGCGCGCGTCGGCAAGCACGAGCGCGCCGTCGCGGTCGAGGTCCGCGACGCGCTGCCGAAGACGATGATCGGCAAGCTCAGCCGCAAGGAGCTCGTCGCCGAGGAGCGCGCCAAGGCCGCCGCGGCGTAGCCCGCCGTCAGCCCGAGCGACCGGTCTGCGGTCCCTGCTCGGTCTGGCCTTCGTGCTCGTTCCCGAAGCCGGCGTGCTCGTCGAACCCCTGCTCGCGCGAGCGGGCGGCGAGCTTGTCCTCGACCTTGCCGCCGTGCAGCGCCGGGTGGTCGCGGTAGGTCGCGTCGCCCTGCTCGGGCCCGCTCGCCGTGCTGGCGGCGTTGTGGCTCTTGTCGTCGAGGTTGCGGTCGCCCATCTGGCCGCCGCCGTAGTAACCCTGGTTGGTCTGGCCGCCGGTGTTCTTCGCGTCGCCCCGCGCGCCGGTCACCCGGTTGCCGCCCTCCCCCCCGCCGTGGCCGCTGTGCGGGTTGGGGTAGGCCCCGCCCCCCGACTGGCCGCCGCCGAAGCTGCCGCCGTACTGATCGCGCCCGCCGCCGTGGCTGATCCCCAGGATGTCGTCCGAGGTCTTCGAACGCTCGCGGTCCTCGCCGTTCTTGTCGTCCATCTTCTCGCTCCTCAAGCCTTGGTGTCGTCGCTCCACTTATCGGTGGAGATGCCGGGCGAGTCGCGCTCGGTCTCCGTGCCGCGCGCGATCGGCGCCGGCGAGCCGCTCGCGGCCAGCATCGCGTTCGGGCTGTCGCCCGGCGGCTGAGCGGCGGGCGCCGCATCCGCCGAGGTGGCGGGGCGCGCCTCGCGCTGCGACGGGTCGCGCGGGATGCCGGCGCGCCCACCATCGAGCCGGCCGTAGGCCTGCGCGCCGTAGCTTCCGCTCATGTGCTGCTGGCCGCGGAGCCGGTCGGCCCCGGGCTCGTAGCCGCCGCCCGCGCCTTCGTTCGCGCCGTAGCTGCCGCCGTGGCGGTCGGTGTCGGCGCGCTGGCTGCCGTAGCCGCCCGCATGCTCGCCCGGACCCATTCTTCCCTTGTCGTTGGCGGCGCGCACGCGTTTCGCGGTGGCGCCGTCCACGTCGTTCGGATCGTCGGACACCTGGTCTCTCCGTTCCCGATGGTCGTTCGGGGCCAACGAAACCGGCGGATGGGCGTTCCCGCGCGGCCGATCGGCGGACCGGGCAACGTCGGCCCCGCTCGCGCGTTGACCGCCGCCATGCACGACCGAACCGCAGATCCCGCCCTCCGCTCGCTCACCTGGGCGAGCGGCGTCATCGGCTTCGGGCTTTCGGGCTTTTTCGACGGCATCCTGCTGCATCAGGTGCTGCAGTGGCATCACCTGTTCAGCCTCGTGCCCGGCGAGGCCTGGCGCGACATGCGCAACCAGATTTTCATGGACGGTCTGTTCCACGTCCTCATGTACGCGGTCACGGCCGCGGGCCTCGTGCTGCTCTGGCGCGCGAGGCCCGCGCTCCAGCGGCCCGGCTCCGCGCGCCGCGTCGTCGGCGGTGCGCTGCTTGGCTTCGGCGTCTGGAACGTCGTCGACGTGGTGGGCTTCCACTGGTTGCTGGGCATCCACCGCATCCGTGTGAACGTGCCGGACCCGCTTGCCTACGACGTCGGCTGGCTCGCGCTCTTCGCGCTGCCGTTCCTGCTGCTCGGTTGGCGGGTGCTGCGGAAGCCCGATCCGACCGCCGGCGGACCGTCGGGCGGGGTCGCGGCGTCGGTCTTGGCGTTACTCGCGCCCGTGGCCGGATCGGTCGCCGCGCTCCCGCCGCCCGACTCGCGCACGGCCGTGGCGCTTTTCGGGTCTCCCGCAACGGCCTTCACCGCCGCCGCCGCGGCCGACGCCCGGGTCGTCTGGTTCGATCGGGAGAGCGGGCTCGCGGCGCTCGTCGCGGAGCGCACCGAGGGGCTCGATCGCCTCGGTGCGCACGGCGCGCTGTTCGTGACGCGTTCGACGGCGGTCGCCGGCTGCCTCGCCTGGGCGCGGGCCTAATCGGGCCGGACGAAGATCTCCACCCGGCGGTTCTGCGGCTCGACCGTCCCGTCGGGGGTGGCGACGAGGCCCTGGCGCTCGCCGTGCGCCTCGATCTCGACGGAAGACGGCGCGACGCCGGCACCCAGCAGATAGTCGCGCACCGCCGCCGCGCGCCGGCCCGACAGATCGCGATTGTGCCGCTCAGATCCCGAGCGATCGGCGTGTCCGGCCAGCACGAGACGGACCGTGCCGAGCTGCCGATAGCTGCTCACCGCTTGATCCAGGATCGCGGCCCCGTCGGTCGTGATCTCGGCGCTGTCGAGGTCGAAGAACACGCGGTAGGCGGGGGGCGCATCGGGGGCGATCGCGAGCGCTGCATCCGACGCCTTCGGCGACGCGCAGCCGGCCGCCGCAGCCGCGAGCAGGCTCGCCGCCATCAGCATCAGGCCTCGCTTCGCCGACCTCCGCATCCTGATCCCTCGCAAGGGTCGTTTCGCCACTATACCCAGGCTGGCGATGACTGAAACCCTGGCGTTTCCACATAGGCCGGTCGCTCGTTACGAACGCGTGACACTCGTTACGCATGCGGCGGTTGGTGGCCATTCGTCGACGAGCCGCACCGAGGAAGCGACGGACTGTATATCCACGGTGGTGCGGCGTCCGGGGGCCGGTGTTAGTGTTCGTTCGGGACAGGGTATCGTAGGGGAACGTGATGCGCGCCGCGCCTCACGCGCCGGTATTGTGATCAGGCGGCTGTCGCTGCCCGACTCTTGGCGTCGAACACCGAAGTTCGTCTTGAGCGGCGTCCTGCTGCTGCTGCTCATGGGTCTCGGGATCGCGGTCTACGGCGAGCATCTCAATCGCGAAAGCAGCCGGCGCGCCGCCGAGGTGCAGGCCGCGATGCTCGCGGGGAGCGTCGGCGTCGCGCTCGAGTACGAGGACGTCTCGATCGTTCGGGAGAACGTCCGCGCGCTGAGCGCGAACCCCGCCATCGCGGTCGCCGCCATCTACGACGAAGCGGGCCGCCGCGTCGCCGGCTTCGCGCGGGACGGCCGGGTTCTGCCCGAGCGACTGCCGGCCGCGACGAGCCCGCTGTCACTCGCCATGCCGGTCGCGAACGGCGGCGAGCGCGTCGGAACCGTCTACGTCCGCGCCGCGCTCGAGCCGTTGCCGGCCCGCCTCGCCCGCTACGGCGGTTTCCTGCTGCTCGCCGCGATGGGCGGGATCGCCGTCCTCGTGGTCCTGATCGCCGCCGCCGCGCAGCGCCGAACGAACGCCGAGCTCGCCGCCACCAACGAGGCGCTCCTCGCGCAGATCGTCGAGCGCGAGCAGGCCGAGGAACGCCTCCGCCAGGCGCAGAAGATGCAGGCGGTGGGCCAGCTCACCGGCGGCATCGCGCACGACTTCAACAACCTGCTCACCCCGATCATGGGCGGGCTCGAGATCATCGCGACCGCGACCGCGGAGCCCCGCGTGCGCGGCCTGGCGAACAACGCGCTCGAGGCAGCGCGTCGCGGCGCGAAGCTGACCGGCCAGCTCCTCGCTTTTTCACGCACCCATCGGCTCGCGACGTCGTCGGTGCCGGTCAACGACGTGATCCTCGGCCTCAAGGACATGCTGCGCCATTCGATCGGCGCGTCGGTCGACGTGCGCCTCGCGCTCGACTCAGGCTGCGGCACCGCCAGCTGCGACGCCAACCAGATCGAGAACGCGATCCTCAACCTCGCGATCAACGCGCGCGACGCGATGCCGGACGGCGGCACGCTCACGATCCGCACCGGCCGGGTGCGGGTCGCGCACAACGGCGAGCTCAGCCCCGGCGACTATGTGGCGATTTCGGTGGTCGACACCGGCACCGGCATGACGCCCGAGGTGCTCGCGCGCGCCACCGAACCCTTCTTCACCACCAAGCCGGTCGGCAAGGGCACGGGCCTCGGCCTCGCGCAGGTCTACGGCATCGCGCATCAGTTCAGCGGAACGGTCAAGATCGAGAGCGAGGTGGGCGTCGGCACCGCCATCCACATCCTGCTGCCGTCGGCCGGCGCCGCCGACCGCCCGGCCGACGCGTCGGAGGACGGCATCCGCGTCGCCGCCCATCCCGGGGCCGAGATCCTGATCGTCGACGACGACGCCGACGTCCGTAACTTCCTCGCCGGCACGCTCGAATCGCTCGGGTACCGCGTCAAGGCCGCCGAGAGCGGCGACGAGGGCCTGAGGCTGCTCGCGCAGCACGAGCCGGACATGATGCTCGTCGACTACGCGATGCCCGGGCTGAACGGCGCCGACGTCGCGCGCGCGGCGCGGGACCGTTGCCCGCGACTGCCGATCGTCTTCGTGACCGGCTACGCCGACACCGAGGCGCTCAAGGACGCGATCGGCCCGGACGCGCCGATGCTGCACAAGCCGTTCGGCGCGCGCGAGCTCGCCTCGGCGGTCGACCGACAACTCGCCCAGCGCGCTGCCTGATCTCCGCCGTGCCGTTCCGACGCGCCCTCGCCTACGCCATGACGTCGCTCGTCGCGGGCCTGCTTCCGACGTTTTCGGCGCAGGCGCAGACGGTCATGGCGATCTGCAACGATCCCAAGGGCCGCGGCTTTCAGACCAACCCGGCGCGTGGCTGGACGTTCGACCGGCGACGCGACGCCACGCTCATCTTCTCGCGCGACCGCGCGAACCGGCCCGAGATCATGATCCGCGACGCCAACCGTTCGGTGAACCTCGCCCGCGACGGCGCCAAGCTCGCGATCACGCACCATTCGCGCGACTACAGCTACTTCATCATCACCGCCGTCTATCAGCGCGCGCAGGTCGATACCTTCCAGGTCACCTTCCTGCCCAACGGCAAAGGCCGCCTGGTCTGGAGCTCGATGAAGAGTCACCAGCCGCCGCGCGACGAAACCACGAGCAGTTTCCTCGTCGCCGACTGCTCGCGTTAGACCGCTTGCCCTAGAGCCGCTTCGCGGCGCGCGACACTTCGTTTCTTGCGTTCGCGGGGCTTCGCACGCAAAGAAGCTTCATGACCGTTCGATCTCACCGCAGCTCCTGGAGCCCCGACGCGTGGCGCGCGTTCGAGGCGCGCCAGCTCCCGGCCTATCCCGATGCGGGCGAGGCCGCCGAAGTCGAGCGCGAGCTCCGCGCCTATCCGCCGCTTGTCTTCGCGGGCGAGGCGCGGCAGCTCAAGCGCGACCTCGCGCAGGTCGCGGCTGGCAAGGCCTTCCTCCTCCAGGGCGGCGACTGCGCCGAAAGCTTCGCGGAGTTCCACCCGAACAACATCCGCGACACCTTCCGCGTCATCCTGCAGATGGCGGTGGTGCTCACCTACGCGTCGAAGATGCCGGTGGTGAAGGTCGGCCGCATCGCCGGCCAGTTCGCCAAGCCCCGCTCGGCGGACCTCGAGGAGCAGGACGGGCGGGCGCTCCCCAGCTACCGCGGCGACATCGTCAACGACATGGCGTTCGAAGACGGCGCCCGCCGGCCCGATCCGCGGCGGATGCTGCGCGCCTACATGCAGTCGGCCGCGACGCTCAACCTGCTCCGCGCCTTCGCGCAGGGCGGCTACGCCAACCTACAGCAGGTCCACAAGTGGAACCTCGACTTCGTCGGCCGGTCGCCTTGTGCGAAGAAGTACGAGGCGGTCGCCGAGCGCATCGGCGAGGCGCTCGCCTTCATGGAGGCCTGCGGCCTGTCGCCGGAGACCGTGCCGCAGCTCAAGGGCACCGACTTCTACACCAGCCACGAGGCTCTGCTGCTCGGCTACGAATCCGCGATGACGCGGCAGGACAGCCTCACCGGCGACTGGGTCGACACCTCGGCGCACATGCTCTGGATCGGCGACCGCACGCGCTTCGAGGGATCGGCGCACGTCGAGTTCCTGCGCGGCGTGCTCAACCCCATCGGCCTCAAGGCCGGCCCGAGCCTCGAGCCCGACGCGCTGCTGCGCCTGATCGACACGCTCAACCCCACCAACGAGCCCGGGCGCCTCACGATCATCACGCGCTTCGGCTTCGACAAGGTGGAGGCGCACCTCCCCCGCCTCGTGCGCGCGGTGAAGCGCGAAGGGCGCGAGGTCGTCTGGTCGTGCGACCCGATGCACGGCAACACGGTGAAGGCGGCGAACGGCTACAAGACCCGCCCCTTCGAGCGCATCCTCGCCGAGGTGAAGGGGTTCTTCGCCGTTCACCGCGCCGAGGGGACGCACGCGGGCGGCATCCACGCCGAGATGACCGGCCAGAACGTCACCGAGTGCACCGGCGGTGCGGTGGCGATCACCGACGAGGGCTTGGCCGATCGTTACCACACCCACTGCGACCCGCGGCTCAACGCCGGCCAGTCGCTCGAGCTCGCCTTCCTGCTCGCCGAGCAGCTCAAGGCCGAGATCGCCGACCGCGAGGCCCGCGCGGCCTGACGGCCCCGCCGCAAGGCGCGCGTCAGGCCGCGCAGTTCGCCCCGCCCGGCCGGCGCAGCACCTCGGAAACATAGTAGGCGGCCATCCGCCGCGCCCGCGCGTCGTCGTTCGCGGGGTCGACGGCCCGCGCCGTCTCGGTCCAGGCGGCGGCACAGGTTTCGGCGGGTGCAGGCGAGGCGGCGCAGGCAACCAAGTCTTCAAACCCGCGCGCGTAGGCGGCGAACGTCGCCCGACTCATCGCCGGTCCGTGCCCCGGGATCAGCGTGCGGAAGGGCGTCGCCGCGATGTCGTTCAGCGCCCGCCGCCAGCCCGCCGGACAGGCGGTGTCGAAGAACGGCACCGGCAGCGTCACCAGATCGCCGACGATCGCGGTTCGGGTCCCGGGATCGTAGAGCCACAGGTCGCCGGCGGTCGCGGCGTCGCGCGCCAGCCGCAGCTCGATCGCGCGGCCCGCCAGCCGTACCCGGCCCGACCGGACGACCCGCACGTCCGGCTTCAGGCGGTCGCCCGCTTCGACGGTGGCGAGATCGCCCCTCACCTCTTCGGCGGTGACGGCATCGAGCTCGCCGCCGGCGAGCGCGGCGCGGGCGGCTTCGGCGCCCCGTGCCAGAAAGCCGGTGAGCGCCCCGTCGATCGCGCCGCTCGCGTACACCCGGGCGCGCGGGAAAGCCTGCCTGACGGAAGGATTGCCGCTCACGTGATCGAGGTGCCAGTGCGTGTTGATCACCGCCGCGACCGGCTTTCCCGTCGCCCGCGCCGCGGCGAGCACCCGGCCGGTGTGCGCGCGGTGCCGTCCGGTGTCGACGACGATGAGGCCTTCGGGCGCCTCGATGATCACCGAGTTGCCGTCGGGCTGCCGCCCCGGCTCGAACCTGCCCGGCACCAGCGTGTACCCCGCCGGCAGCCGGGGTGCCGCGCCGACGAGCAGCGCGAGCAGCGCCGATCCCAAGACCGCACGTCCGTCCCTCGCCGTCATCCCGGCCGCTCCTCCCCGATCGCCCGGGGACCCAGCGTCTGCGCGGGGGTGCCCGGGCGCAACGAGAGCCCGGCGAACGTGGAAGAACCGTCGACGAACAGCGATCGGGTCGTCGATCGGCACCGCGCCGCACCGCCCGCTTGACACCGCCCGCTCCCGCGCATACCTCACGCGCTCTTCCGCTCACGGCCCCTTCGTCTAGCGGTCTAGGACGTCGCCCTCTCACGGCGAAAACACGGGTTCGAGTCCCGTAGGGGTCACCAGGCGCCATCCGGCACGGATCGCCCGTCAGGGCTTCGGCCGCGCGGGGCCGGCTCGGCTCGACGATCCGCAGACGGACGCGATCGACCGACACCGGCGCCCGAATTTCGAAGAACCGACACGCTTCCGACGTTCGTAGCGTTCAGGGAGATACCGACTTGCCCCCTATCCACGGCGAAAGCACGGGTTCGATTTCCGCCGGCGCGAGCCCCTGCCCGCACGAGACCGTCCGCCGCACCGCGCGCGTCGCGCTCGATATCGACGCGGTGCTCTGCGACCTCATCGGGAGCTGCCGCCACACCGCCGCCGAGTATCTCGGCGTTCCCGAGCACGAGCTCACCTTCGGCGGCGACTATTTCACGCCCTACCATCACGACGACCCGGCGCTCGTCGAGAAGCTCCGCGGAGCGATGTGGGAGTTGTGGTCGCGCGAGGATACGATCCTGCGCGCGCTGCCGGTTCCCGGCGGCCGCGATCTCGCGGCGGCGCTGGCCGGCGAAGGCCGGCTCGCGAGCTACATCACGCGCCGGCCCCCGCAGGTCGACCGCCTCACCGCGCGCTGGCTCGAGACTCACGGCTTCCCGTTGGACGGCGTCGAGCTCCACCACGTCGGCGGCACCAACGCCTGCAAGTCGGTCACCGCGCGCGCGGTCCACGCCGAGGTTCTCGTCGACGACAGCGTGCACGAGGCGATCTCGGCGCTGGCGAACGGCATGCACGTCGTCATGGTGGCCATGCCCTACAACCGCGACGCCGCCCGCGAGCTCGCCGGTCGCTACGGCCCGCGCTTCCTCGACGTGCCCGACACGAGCGCCGCGCTCGCGGCGGTGACGGCGAACCCCTGCCCCGGACCGCGCGTTTGAGCGGCATGCCCAAGCCCGTCACCCTCACCCTGCCGCACGAGCTGGGCGCCGACGAGGCCAAGCGGCGGATCGCGGACGGCTTCGGACGCATGATCCGCCAGCTTCCCGGCGGCGCGATGATGCAGCTCAGCGAAAGCTGGAGCGGCGACCGCATGAGCTTCACCGCCAAGGCCCTCGGCCAGACGGTGAGCGGCTACGTCGACGTCCGCCCGGCTGAGGTGGTGCTCGAGGTCGTGCTGCCCGAATTGCTCGCGGCGATCGCCGACAACTTCCGCGGGAAGATCAAGAGCGCGGGTCAGCTCCTTCTCCAGAAGCGCTGAGAACCGGGACGGAAAGGCCCGCTCCGCGCAGATGCGGCGGAGCGGGCCAGAGATATAGGGGGTAAACGGTCGGAGCCGCGCTTCAACGCCGCTCTGCGGCCCATTCTTCGGCGGTCTGGCACACCAGGCGCGGCATGCGGCTCCCGGTGAGCGCCACCCGCTTGCAGATCTTGTCTCCCTTCGGCTTCGCCTCGGCCTGCGGGGCCGACGGCGTGGGGGCGGCGGCCTCCACGGCCGCGACCGGCGCGGCGTTCGTCCTCGCGAGCGTGGGGCCGGCCGCAAGGGCAGCCGAGGCGAGCGTCATCATGGCGATGCGAAGCATGTCAGGTCTCCGTTGCTCTGGCGCCGTACTACGACACCAACACAGATACGAACCGGGCGTGCAACATCCCCTGCGGATTATCGGTCGTGTGATTCGCGGACGGAAAATTTCCGGCGAGGGCGCCGGCCCGCGTTTCGCGGACGCGTATCCGGGGCGCAAGAATCGCGCTATGCCAACGGCCGATAGGTCAACATTGTTGCCATATCGCACGAGGCGCTTGGCGGCTAGATCGGAGCCGCTGTAAGGCGCCCCGACCCGAGGGAGACAAGCGCATGGCCGACGGTTCCGAGCGCCGCAACATCCAGCCGTTGAGCCTGCACGTGCCGGAGCCGCCGACGCGGCCGGGCGACGAGGTCGACTTCAGCCACTTCGACATCCCGCCCGCCGGCTCGGTGGCGCGTCCCGACACGGGCGTCGACGCCGCGGAGATCCGTCAGCACGTCTATTCGCTCGTCCGCGTGCTCGACGACGAGGGGCGTGCGGTCGGCCCCTGGGACCCGAATCTCGATCCGGACACGCTGCGGCGCGGCCTGCGCGCGATGATGCTGACGCGCGCCTACGACGAGCGCATGTACCGCGTGCAGCGCCAGGGCAAGACGAGCTTCTACATGAAGTGCACCGGCGAGGAGGCGGTGGCCTGCGCCGCGGCGATGGCGCTCGACCGCGACGACATGTGCTTCCCTACCTACCGTCAGCAGGGCCTGCTGGTGACGCGCGACTACCCGCTCGTCGACATGATGTGCCAAGTCTATTCGAACGCGCGCGACCCGCTCAAGGGCCGGCAATTGCCGATCATGTACTCGTCGAAGGGTTACGGCTTCTTCTCGATCTCGGGCAACCTCGGCACGCAGGTGCCGCAGGCCGTCGGCTGGGCGATGGCGTCGGCCTATTCCGGCGACACCAAGATCGCCGCCGCCTGGACCGGCGAAGGCGCGACCGCCGAGGGCGATTTCCACTATGCGATGACCTTCGCGGCTGTCTACCGGGCGCCCGTCATCATCAACATCGTCAACAACCAGTGGGCGATCTCGAGCTTCTCGGGCATCGCCGGCAGCGAGACGGCGACGTTCGCCGCCCGCGCGCTCGGCTACGGCTTGCCCGGCCTGCGCGTCGACGGCAACGACTTCCTCGCGGTCTACGCGGCGACGCGCTGGGCGGCCGACCGGGCGCGGCAGAACCTCGGATCGACGGTGATCGAGCTGTTCACCTACCGCGCCGAAGGTCATTCGACGAGCGACGACCCCAGCCGCTACCGCCCGTCCGAAGAGGCCAAGCGCTGGCCGCTCGGCGACCCGATCGAGCGGCTGAAGCGGCACCTTATCGCCTTGGGCGAATGGGACGAGGAACGGCACGCGGCGCTCGGGCGCGAGCTCGCCGAGGCGGTGCGCGCGGCGGGACGCGAGGCGGAGAGCCACGGCACGCTGTCGGGCGAGAACATCCAGCCGGCGGACTCGATGTTCGAGGACGTCTACAAGGAAATGCCCTGGCACCTCGCCGAGCAGCGGGACCAGGCGGAAGCGGAGCGGCAAGCATGGCGCGGATGAACATGATCCAGGCGCTGAACTCGGCGCTCGACGTCGTGATGGAGCGGGATCCGAAGGTGCTCACCTTCGGCGAGGACGTCGGCTACTTCGGCGGCGTCTTCCGCGTCACCGACGGGCTGCAGAAGAAGTACGGCGTCAAGCGCTGCTTCGACACGCCGATCGCCGAGGGCGGGATCGTCGGCGTCGCCGTCGGCATGGGCGCCTACGGCCTCCGGCCCGTCGCCGAGATCCAGTTCGCCGACTACATCTACCCCGGCCTCGACCAGATCATCTCGGAGGCCGCGCGGCTGCGCTATCGTACCGCGGCCGAATTCACCTCACCGATCACGATCCGCAGCCCCTACGGCGGCGGCATCTACGGCGGCCAGACGCACAGCCAGTCGCCCGAGGCGATCTTCACGCACGTCGCGGGCCTGAAGACCGTGATCCCGTCGACCCCCTACGACGCCAAGGGCCTGCTGATCAGCGCGATCGAGGACGACGATCCGGTTGTGTTCTTCGAGCCGAAGCGCATCTACAACGGCCCGTTCGACGGCCATCACAACCGGCCGGTGACGCCTTGGGCGAAGCATCCGGCGGGCGAGGTGCCCGAAGGCTATTACAGCATCCCGCTCGGCAAGGCCGCCGTGGTGCGCGAGGGCGCCGACGTCACCGTGCTCGCCTACGGCACGATGGTGCACGTGGCGTTCGGCGCGGCCGAGGAGACCGGCGTCGACGCCGAGGTGATCGACCTCCGCACGCTGTGGCCGATCGACATCGAGACGATCGAGGCGTCGGTGAAGAAGACCGGGCGCTGCGTCATCGTCCACGAGGCGACGCGCACGAGCGGCTTCGGCGCCGAGTTGTCGGCGCTTGTCCAGGAGCGGTGCTTCTATCATCTCGAGGCGCCGATCGAGCGGGTCACCGGCTTCGACACCCCCTACCCGCATTCGTTCGAATGGAATTATTTCCCCGGCCCCATCCGGGTCGGGTCCGCGCTGCGGCGCGTGATGGAGGCATGAACATGGCGCGCTTCGTCTTCAAGCTCCCCGACATCGGCGAGGGCATCGCCGAGGCCGAGATCGCCGAGTGGCGGGTGAAGGTCGGCGACACGGTCGAGGAAGACCAGCCGCTCGTCGACATGATGACCGACAAGGCGACCGTCGAGCTGACCTCGCCGGTGGCCGGCAGGATCCTGTCGGTCGGCGGCGAGGCCGGGGCCATGGTCGCGACCGGATCGGAGCTCGTGGTGATCGAGACCAAGGCGGCCGCCGAGCCGGAACCGGCGCCACCGGCCGACCCTGAACCCGCACCGGCCGCGGTGCCCGCGACCGCGAAAACCGCGCCGAAGGCACCCGAAGCGCCCGAGCCGGCGCCGCAACCGGTGCCCGCCGCCGCTCCCGAGCGCCGCGTCCTCGCCGCGCCCGCGGTGCGCCAGCGCGCCAAGGAGCTCGGGATCGACCTCGCCGACGTCCACAGCACGACCGGCCGCGTCCGCCATTCGGACCTCGACGCGCACCTCGCATACGCCGGCCGCGGAACCGGCGCGCCGGCGCGCACGGCGGCGCCGACCGGGCAGCCGCGCGAGGGCGTACAGGCGGTCAAGGTGATCGGCCTCCGGCGCAAGATCGCCGAGAAGATGCAGGAAGCGAAGCGCCGCATCCCGCACATCACGTACGTCGACGAGGTCGACGTCACCGAGCTCGAGGCCTTGCGCCAGCAACTGAACGCCCAGCACGGCAAGGAACGCGGCAAGCTCACGCTGCTCCCCTTCCTCGTGAAGGCGCTGGTCAAGGTGCTGCCGCGCTTCCCGCAGGTGAACGCGCGCTACGACGACGAAGCGGGCGTCCTCAACCAGTTCGAGGGCGTCCACGTGGGCATCGCCGCGCAGACGCCGGGCGGGCTCGTCGTGCCGGTGCTGCGCCATGCCGAAGCGCACGACCTGTGGTCGGCAGCGGCTGAGATCGGCCGCCTCGCCGCCGCGGCGAAGGACGGCAAGGCGAGCGCGAAGGAGCTCGCCGGCTCGACGATCACCATCACCAGCCTCGGCGCGATGGGCGGGCTGGTCACCACCCCGGTGATCAACCACCCCGAGGTCGCGATCGTCGGCGTGAACAAGATGATCGAGCGACCGGTGGTGAAGAACGGCCAGATCGTCGTCAGGAAGATGATGAACCTGTCGTCGTCGTTCGACCACCGCATCGTCGACGGCTGGGACGCGGCCGAGTTCGTCCAGGCGATCAAGACCCTGCTCGAGCACCCCGCGACGCTGTTCATCGACTGAGGTCGCCCCAGACGAGCCTCGTCCCGACGTTGGTCGGGACGAGGGGCTCGGGCCGTAAGGCGCGACGCGCCTGGGGGATGAGGGCGTTTCGCGCGCGAGGCGCCGCGAGCCGGACCCTCAGCGCAGCTTGCGCAATTCGTCGGGCTTGTGCGCCGCTTCCGCGCCGGTCTTGTCGCTCTTGACGAGATACTCCGGGTTGTCCTTCGACGCGGCCACCTTGTGGCCCTTGATGCGCGTCTCGGAGGTAAGCTTGCGCTCGACCTTGCCCTTCACCTCGCCCTGGCTGCTGTCCCAGGCGACCTTGTCGCCCTTCTTGAACCCGGTCACCGGAGGCCTCCCGACGTGTCGGCGCCGTCGGGGCCGTCGCCCTCCTGCCAGCTCCGGATCGCCTCCGCCGCCGGCGCGGCCAGCCGCACCGAGTGGTCGACGTTCGCCACCGCGCTCAGCGGGATGTAGTGGTGCCGCCCGCGCGCCTGGGCGTCGTTTTTCGTCAGCTTGATGCGGTCGCCTTCGATCGCGTCCACGGTGCCGACCGGCTCGCCGTCCGCGCCGACCACCGGCTGGTGGCTGCGGATCTGCGTCGCGTACACCCGGCCGGTCCGTTCGGCTTCGGCCTGCGTGATTCCCGGTTCGTCCGACATGGATGCGCTCCTCCTGTGATCGTCGCATCAACCGGCGGGCGCTCCGCGCGTTCCGCGGCCTTGACCCGGACACCCCTGCGCTCCTAAGTCGGGACCACGCCCTGAGCGGGTATGATGTAATGGTAGCCTGTCAGCTTCCCAAGCTGAACGCGCGGGTTCGATTCCCGCTACCCGCTCCACCCTTCTCCTTCGGAACCTCGCCCCTGCCCCGCCGTTGGCGGCGTCGTTGCGTGCGTTCACAACCGAAGGAGAAGACGAATGGCCGACGATCGCGAAACCACCGGGACGGGCGACGCCACCTACGATCTCGTGAGCGTGCTCTACCACAGCCTCCAGGGCGCCGAGACGTACGAGTTCTTCGAGAACGACGCCAACGAAGCCGGCGATCAGGAGCTCGCGCAGTTCTTCCGCGAGGTGCAGGAAGAAGAGCGCCGACGCGCCGACCGCGCCAAGCAGCTCCTCGCCAAGCGGCTGCAGGGCGGTCAGTAACCACCTTCTCCGCCCGGCGCCGTCCTCGACGGCACCGGGCGGCTACTGCGCCGGCGGCCCGGGCTGGTCGGCCCGGTCCTCGAGCCGGTCGGCGTGCGCCTCCGCCGCCGCCTTCGCTTCGTCCAGGGTATCGCCGCTCTGCTCGCTCGGCCCGGCGCCGAGGTGCCCGGCGCCGGTGCCCGACATCTGCTGATCGACCGTTTCCCCGGCGCCCTCGTCCGCGCCGCCGCACGCCGCAAGCGCGAGCCCGATAGCCGCCAATACCGAAAGCGTCAGCCGCATCGTCCGTCTCCATCCGATCGAGCATGGGACAACGCGACCGCCGGGGCTTCGTTTCAGGCGCGGGCCGCGGCGTAGGCCTGGAGCGCCCGCGCCCGCCCGGCCGCGTGGTCGACGATGGGCCAAGGATAGGTCGTGCCGAGCGTCACGCCGGCCGCCGCGAGCGTGGCGGGGTCGGCTTCCCACGGACGGTGGATCACCTCGGCGGGCAGCCGCGCCAACTCGGGCACCCAGCGGCGCACATAGTCGCCCTGCGGATCGAACTTCTCGCCCTGGCCGACCGGCGCGAACACGCGGCCGAACGGCGAGCTGTCGACGCCCGATCCCATGATCCACTGCCAGCCGAGCGCGTTGTTGCCGAGATCGGCGTCGACGAGCGTGTCCCAGAAGAAGGCAAAACCCTCGCGCCAGTCGATCAGCAGGTGCTTGACCAGGAACGACGCCGCGATCATCCGCACGCGGTTGTGCATCCAGCCCGTGCGCCAAAGCTGGCGCATCCCGGCGTCGACGATCGGATAGCCGGTCCGGCCCCGGCGCCAAGCGCGGAAGTCGGCGGCCGCGTCCGCGTCGTTCGACGGACGGTGCCCGAAGCGATCGAACGGCGCGCGCGACGGCCGCTCGTGATAGTCGGGAAACTGGTCCACCAGCCCGAGCGCGAAGTCGCGCCAGCCGACCTCGCGCAGGAAGGGCTCGGCGTGCTCGCCGACGGCCGCTTCGACGGCATGCCAGACCTGCGCCGGCGAAAGCTCGCCCATGTGGAGGTGCGGCGACAGCCGCGACGACCCCGGCTCGGCCGGCCGGTTGCGGGCCCGATCGTAGTCCGCCGCGATGTCGACAAAGCGGTCGAGCGCCGCCCGCGCGCCCGCCTCACCGGGCGCCCACTGTCCGGCGAACTCGGACGCCCAATCGGGGTTCGTCGGCAGCAGCGACCAATCCGACAGCCGGTCACCGCGGGGCGCGTCGGCCATCCGCAGCGCCGGGGCCGCCTGCGGCGCGGGCGGCGGCAACTGAGTCCGGAGCGCCCGCCAAAAGGGCGTGAAGATGCGGTAGCGCCCGCCGCTTCCCGTGCGCACGCGTTCGGGCGGCGCGAGCGTCACGCCGTCGTGCAGCCGCAGGTCCGCCCGGGCCGCGACCTCCGCCTCCTGCCGCTTCGACCAGGGCTCGTGGTGCCGGAGCGCGTGGACCGGCGCGCCGCCGAGCGCCGCCGCAAGCTCGGGCAGCCGCTCGCCCGCTCGTCCTCGGAGCAAGACCAGCCGCGCTCCGGCTTCGTGCAGGCCGCGATCGAGGCTCGCGAGGCTGTGGTGGAGCCACCATCGCTGCGCCGCGCCGGTCCGCCAACGTCCGGGCGTGTCGTCGTCGAGCACGTAGACGGGGACGACGTCGCCCTGCGCCGCGGCCGCGCGCACCGCGGACTGGTCGGCGAGCCGGAGGTCCTGCCGGAACCAGATGATCGATGTCGGAATGATCGCCCCCCGTTCGCCCCTGCGGCTCTCCCTCGCCGCTTCCGCCGGTCGCCGGATGCTTCTATGTGGCGTGGGGGAGCAAGTCAGGGGGATTACGATGCCGCGGATCGCCTACGTGAACGGCGCCTATGTCCCGCTCCGCGACGCCGCGGTGTCGATCGAGGATCGCGGCTACCAGTTCGCCGACGGCGTCTAAGAGGTCTGCGTCGCGCTGAACGGGCGGCTGCTCGATTGGGACGGGCACCTCGCCCGTCTCGGGCGCAGCCTTTCCGAGCTGTCGATCGCACCGCCGATGAGCGAACGCGCGCTCGGCCTCGTCGCCCGGCGGCTGCTCGCCACGAACCGCGCGCCGGACGCGCTGCTCTACATCCAGGTCACCCGCGGCGCGGCGAAGCGCGACCACGCGTTCCCGGACGACCCGCGGCCGTCGCTGATCATGACGGTCCGCCCGTTCGACATCGGCGTGCGCGCCCGCCAGCAGGTCACCGGCGTCAGGGTGGTGACGCGGCCCGACGCGCGCTGGGCGCGACGCGACATCAAGACAATCGCCCTCCTTCCCAACGTGCTCGCCAAGCAGGCGGCGCGGACCGCGGGCGCCTTCGAGGCATGGCTGGTGGAAGCGGACGGCACGGTCACCGAAGGCGCCTCGACCAACGCCTGGATCGTCGAGGCCGACGGCAACGTCGTCACGCACCCGACCGGCCCGCGCATCCTGGCGGGGGTCATGCGCGACACGCTGATCCGGCTGGCGCGCGCCGACGGGGTGCGGGTCGAGGAGCGGCCCTTCACGCCGGAACAGGCAAGCGCGGCGGCGGAGGCTTTCATCACCTCCACCACCGCGCCGTGCCTCGGGGTCGTTGCCATCGATGGGCGACCCGTCGGGAAGGGGGCAGTCGGTCCTGTTACGCTACGCCTGGGCCGACTGCTCTGGGAAGAAATCGAACGGCAGACCGGCTACCGGCCCGCCGAAACCGGCAGCGGATAAACGATCGGCGTCACGGGCTCGATGTAGACGGCGCCCTCGCGGTCCTTCATCCTCTCGCGCATGCGCTTCTCCATTTCCTCCATCCGCTGGCGGGCGCGCTCCATGTGCTTGACCATGCGCTCTTCCTGGCTCTGCATGCCCTCCACGAAGGCGCGACGGTCGGCGAGCGACAGCTTCTGATAGGCCTCGAGCATCGCCGCCTGCTGACGCTCGTGCTGGCGGACCACCAGCTCGCGCTCGGCCGCTTGCGCCCGGCGCACGGCGGCGACGTCGAGCCGTTCGGCGGCGATGAGGCCCAGCACGCGCTCGCGCGCCGCCTTGACCGCCTCGCGGTCCTGCGGCGACCGCTGCGGCCGCATCGCCTCGGCGAGGATCCGGCGCCCCTCGGGCGACATGCCCTCGAAGCGGCCGAGATGGCGCATGCCTTCCATCCCGGGGCTCATGCGCATGATGTGCACCTTGGGGGCCGGCGGGGCGGGCGGCGTGGGCGCGGCCGGCTGCGCGAGCGCCGGGGCCGCGACCGCCAGCGCGAGAGCGGCGCAGGCCGCCTTCAAGACGGGGTTCATCATATGACGGATTCCTCTTCGGGAGTCGGGGTGAAAACGGAGGCCCAGACCTGCAGGTCCTGCGCGACCTGGGCGGTTTGAACGGGCGCGGCGGGCGTCGCCTGCGCGACCTGCACTCCATCGGACGTCCCGCGTTCGGACGGCAGCACGAGCGCCGCCACCATCAGCGCCGCGGCGATCGAGCCGCCCGCCACGGCGGTCGGCCACCAGCGGCGCGGCGCCGGCAATGCGGCGAGCGCCCGGTCGGCCGCCGCGGTCGCCGCGACGTCGTCGGCGGACACCGCCACCTTCGCCCACGCCAGGATGTCGCTGTCGAGCGCGCTCGCCCGGTCGAAATCCGCGCGCAGTTCCGCGTCGCGCGCCATCAGCGCCTGCGCCGCCTCGCGCTCGTCCGCCGGCCAGCGCGCCACGTCGGCGCCGTAGGCGGCGATGATCTCCTGCACCCTTGTCCGGTCCATCACTGCTACTCCTTCGTCCCGGCCAGCATGGCGGCGAGTTCGGCCCGAGCCCGCGCCAACAATCCTTCGACCGCCTTCGGGGTCGTCTCCAGCGCCGCCGCGATCTCGGCCATCGACGCGCCTTCCATGTGGAAGAGCGCGATAGCGGCGCGTTGCCGCGGGTTGAGCCGCGCCATCGCCGCCTGGACGCGCTTCGCCCGGTCGTTCGTCTCGGCGGCCTCGTAGGGCGTCGCCTCGGCGCTCGGCACCTCGGCCGCCGCCTCGATCGGCGCCACCGCCTTGATCGACCGGCGACGGTCGATGCAGGCGTTCACGAGCACCCGGCGAAACCACCCCTCGACCGAGCCACGCGCGCCGTCGAAGCGCCCCGCGCCCTGCCACAGCTTGACCAGCGCCGCCTGGACCGCGTCCTCGCCCTCGGCGCGGTCGCCGAGCACCTTGGCCGCGAGCCGGATCGCCGGACCGTAGAGGCGGCCGGTGAGCAACCGGAACGCGGTCCGGTCTCCGTGCGCGATCCGCGCCATCAGCGCGTCGTCGGTCAACTCGGGGGCTTCCATCGCCTTCAGCATATGCGTCGAATACGCGGGCCGCGAAACGAATCCCCCGCGAACGAAAACAGCCCGGCGACGGCCGGGCTGTTCGAGACGCGAAGCGCGGGACGCCTCAGATGACGTGCGGCTGCTTCTGGTTGACCTCCCACGTCTGGCCCTTGCGGATCAGCGCGTTGAGGTCGGCTTTCTTGCCGGCGGCGACTTGGCGGTTCTGGTCGACCACGGCAGCCTCGAAGGTCGGCGCCGGGTCGCGGTAGATCACGCCCATCGCCACCGGCATCGCCGGGAACGGCATGTCGACGAGCATCTGCGCGACGGCCTTGTTGGTCTCGTCGTGGACGAGCACCTTCGACGCGTCGCCGTCCGTCACGTCCACCACCTCGAGCCGCAGCGTCTCGCGGTTGAGCGCGATGCCCTCGGTGCCGTTCGCGAACAGCATCGGCTTGCCGTGCTCGAGCCAGAGCTGCGAGTTGGCCGCGTTCTTCTTCTCGGTGTAGTTCTCGAACACGCCGTCGTTGTAGACGATGCAGTTCTGGTAGATCTCGACGAAGCTCGTGCCCTTGTTGGCGTAGGCCGCCTTCAGCACCGCCGGCAGGGTCTTGTGCGTGTCGATGCCGCGCGCCACGAAGCGTCCGCCCGCGCCGATCGCGAAGGCGCACGGGTTGGTCGGCCGGTCGACCGAGCCGAACGGCGTCGAGGGCGAACGCGTCCCCACGCGGCTGGTCGGCGAATACTGCCCCTTGGTGAGACCGTAGATCTCGTTGTTGAACAGCAGCACCTGGCAGTCGAGGTTGCGGCGCAGCAGGTGCAGCATGTGGTTGCCGCCGATCGACAGGCCGTCGCCGTCGCCGGTGATGAGCCACACGTCGAGCTCGGGATTGGCGAGCTTGACGCCGGTCGCGATCGCCGGCGCGCGGCCGTGGATCGTGTGGAAGCCGTAGGTTTCCATGTAGTAGGGGAAGCGGCTCGAGCAGCCGATGCCCGACACGAACACGGTGTTCTCCGGCGTCGCGCCGATCTCCGGCATCGTGCGCTGCACCGCCTTCAGGATCGCGTAGTCGCCGCAGCCCGGGCACCAGCGAACTTCCTGGTCGGTCGCCCAGTCGTCGGGCGTGGTGATCTTGGTCATTTCGTTCATTGCAGATGCTCCTCGATCGCTGCTTCGATCTCGGCGATCTTGAAGGGGTGTCCCGAAACCTTGTTGAGCGGCTTGGCGTCGACCAGGAACTGGTCGCGCAGCACCGTCTTGAGCTGGCCGGTGTTCATCTCCGGCACCAGGATGCGGTCGTAGCTCCGGAGCAGGTCGCCCAGGTTCTTCGGCAGCGGCCACAGGTAGCGGATGTGGATGTGGCTGACGTCCTGCCCCTTGGCGCGGGCGCGCCGCACCGCCTGGTGGATCGGCCCGAAGGTCGAACCCCAGCCGACGACCGCGAGCTTGCCGCCCGGTCCGCCCAGCTCGACCTCCTGGTCGGGAATGTAGTCCGCGATCCCGTCGATCTTGCCCTTTCGGGTGTCGGTCATCTTCTGGTGGTTCGCCGGCTCGTAGTTGATGTGGCCGGTGGCATGGCTCTTCTCGATGCCGCCGATGCGGTGCATCAGGCCGGGCGTGCCCGGCTTGATCCAGACGCGGCGCAGCGTCTCGGGATCGCGCTCGTAGGGGCTCTGCTTGCCCTCGGCCGGCACGCTCGTGTGGAAGCTCGCCGGGAACGGCGCGTAGCCGTTCATGTCGGGCATGCGCCAGGGCTCGGCGGCGTTGGCGATGTAGCCGTCGGTCAGCAGCATGACCGGCGTCATGAACTGCGTGGCCAGCCGGCAGGCCTCGATCGCGACGTCGAACGCGTCCGCGGGCGAACGCGAAGCGATCACGGGCAGCGGCGCGTCGCCGTTGCGACCGTAGATCGCCTGGTAGAGGTCCGACTGCTCGGTCTTGGTGGGCAGGCCCGTCGAAGGCCCGCCGCGCTGCGAGTTGACGATGACGAGCGGCAGCTCGGTCATGATCGCGAGGCCGATCGCCTCCGTCTTGAGCGCGATACCCGGCCCGGACGACGAGGTGACGCCGAGCTGCCCGGCGTAGGACGCGCCGATCGCCGAGCAGATCGCCGCGATCTCGTCCTCCGCCTGGAAGGTGGTGACGTCGTACTCCTTCAGCCGCGACAGGGTGTGGAGGATCGAGGAGGCCGGCGTGATCGGATAGGAGCCGAAGAACATCGGCAGCCCCGCGAGCTTCGACCCCGCGACGAGGCCCATCGACAGCGCCTCGGCGCCGGTCACCGTGCGGTAATGGCCCGGCGCGACGTCGGCCGCGGCGATGCTGAACTGCTTGAGCGGTCCGCCGATCTCGGCGGTCTCCCCGTAGGCGTGGCCGGCGTTCAGCGCGGCGATGTTGGCGTCGGCCAGAACCTCGCTCTTGGCGAACTTCGACTTGAGCCAGTCGACGAGCGGCTGTCGGTCGCGGTCGAACATCCAGAGCGCGAGGCCCAGCGTCCACATGTTCTTGCAGCGTAGCGCTTCCTTGTTGCCGAGACCGAACGGCTTCACGGCCTCGAGCGTGAGCTGCGAGATGTTGAACGCGAGCACCTGATAGGGCGCGAGGCTGCCGTCCTCGAGCGGGTTGGCCTCGTAGCCGGCCTTGGCGAGGTTCCGCGTCGTGAACTCACCGGTGTCGGCGATGACGAGCCCGCCCGCGCGGAGCGACCCGATGTTCACCTTGAGGGCCGCCGGGTTCATAGCCACGAGCACGTCGGGTTCGTCGCCCGCCGTCTCGATGTCGGTCGAGCCGAAGTTGATCTGGAAGGCCGACACGCCGAAGGTCGTGCCCTGCGGCGCCCGGATCTCGGCCGGGAAGTCGGGGAAGGTCGCGAGGTCGTTGCCCGCGAGCGCCGTCGACAACGTGAACTGCCCGCCGGTGAGCTGCATGCCGTCGCCGGAGTCGCCGGCGAAGCGCACGACCACCGCCTCGCGCACGTCCGCGCGGGCCTTGTCGTCGCCGAAGATCATGTCCTTAAGTGCGGTCGCCATATGCGTCCCCAGCCGCCCCATAGCCTCTGAACTATATACCAACTGTCCCTACGACCCCAGCGTCGGCGCCTCAAAGAAGAAAATGTGACGGCCGCTAAAGCCGTCCCGCTTCGTCCGCCAGGGTCGCGATCGATCGCGCGTGCCGCCGCGCCACCGTCGTCGCGTCGCCGTTCCTGCTGTAGCCGCCGCCGAGCACGCTCGCGAGCGGCACGCCGCGCCGCCGGCATTCCGCCATCACGAACCGGTCGCGCGCCTCGAGTCCGCCGTCCGTCAGCGCCAGCCGCCCGAGCCGGTCGTCCACATGGGGATCGACGCCGGCCTGGTAAAGGACGAGATCGGGGGAAAATCGATCGAGCCACGGCGGCAGCTCGCGCGCCAGCGTCGACAGGTAGCGCGCGTCGTCCGCGCCGTCCGGCAGCTCGACGTCGCACGACGAGCGCGCCTTGCGCACGGGGAAGTTCTTGGCACCGTGCACGGAGAAGGTGAACGCGTCCGCGCGCCCGGCCAGCATCACCGCCGTCCCGTCGCCCTGGTGCACGTCGAGGTCCACGACCATCACCCGCCGGGCCCGGCCTTCGGCGAGCAGGCGGTTGGCGGCGATCGCCAGGTCGTTCAGCACGCAATAGCCCGCGCCGCTGTCCGGCATCGCGTGGTGGCTCCCGCCGGCGGTGTTCGCCGCGTAGCCCGCCTCGATCGCCAGACGGGCCGCGAGGTAGGTGCCGCCCGACGACAGCAGCGACCGGCGCCGCACCCGTTCGGTCACCGGAAAGCCGATCCGCCGCTCGCGCTCGCGGTCGACGCTCGCCGTCATCACCATCTCGACGTAGTCGGGGGCATGCACCGCCTCGAGCCAGGCGCGCGGCATCGGCTCGGGCGCGTGCTCCGCCCACGTCGCGCCGGCTTCGCGCAGCGCCACCATCACCAGCCCGTACTTGTCCATCGGGAAGCTGTGTCCCGGCGGCAGCGGCGCGACGTAGTCGGGGTGATGGACGAGCGGGAACATCGTCGCCGTTTACGCCAGCCCACGGGCCGCGGACACCCTCCCCGGCGCCGCAGACGCCGGGCTCGGGGCCCGCTATAGCGGGCCGATGTCCATGACCCGGACCCTGTGGTCGATCGCCCTGCCGGCGATGCTGACGAACGTCGCGACCGCGCTGTTCGGGCTGGCGGACGTATGGGTGATCGGACGGCTCGGCGACGCCGCCGCGCAGGGCGGCGTCGAGCTCGGCGCCAAGTTCATGATGGGGCTGCTCGTCGTGTTCAACTTCCTGCGCATGGGCACGATCGGGCTCACCGCGCAGGCCGCCGGTCGGTCGGACGAGGCGGCCCAGGCCGAGACGCTGGCGCGCGCGGTCGCGATCGCGCTGCTGATCGGCCTCGCCCTGCTGGCGTTCAGGCCGCTCGCGGTGCCGCTCGGGCTCGAAGCGCTGGGCGCGCGCGGCGCGGTCGAGGCGCAGGCGCGGGACTACGCCGAGATCCGCTACTGGGGCGGAACGCCGTGGCTCGTGAACGCCGCGCTCACCGGATGGCTGATCGGGCGGCGGCGGGTGCGGGCGGTTCTCGGCGTCGAGGTCGGCGCCAACGCGCTCCACGTGGCGCTCGACTTCGCCCTCGTCCTCGGCGGCGGCCTGGGCGTCGTCGGCGTGGCGGTCTCGACGCTCGCCTCGGAAGGCGCGAAGCTGCTCGCGCTCGCCGCGGTCGTGGCGCGCGAGGCGCCGGCGCGCGCCGCCCTCCTCGCGTTTCGCCGCGCGGCGACTTGGCGGCGCGACGCGCTCGCGCCGCTGTTCCGCGTCAACCGCGACCTGTTCCTGCGCACCCTGCTCCTGACGCTCGCGATCATGATCTTCGCGCGCGGCGGCGCGGATCAGGGGGCGACGGCGCTGGCCGCCAACGCCATCCTGTTCCAGCTCTTCATGCTCGCCGCGCTCGTGCTCGACGGCTTCGAGAGCGCGGCGCAGGTGCTGTGCGGCGAGGCGGTGGGCGCCCGCGACCGCGCCGCCTTCGCCGCCGCGCTGCGCGCCAACATCGGCTTCGGGCTGGTCCTCGCGCTGGCGATCTCGTTCGCCTACGCGACGCTCGGCCGCCCGTTCGCGGCCAGCTTCAGCACCGACCCGGCGGTCGTCGCGGCCGCGCTGGCCTATTTGCCCTGGGCGGCCGTGCTGCCGCTTGTCGGGGTTGCTTCCTTCGTGCTCGACGGCGCCTTCGTCGGCGCGACCTGGACGCGCGCGATGCTGCTCACGATGGCGGCGGCGCTCCTGGCCTATCTGGCGCTGCGCGCCGTCGCGGCGCCGCTCGGCAACCACGGCCTCTGGCTCGCCTTCACGCTGTTCTTCGCCGCCCGCGCGGCCGGCCAAGCTATCGCTTTGCCGCGGCTTGTCCGGGCGACCTTCGCGCCTATGATCGACCGCCAGCGACACGCCTGAAGGGAGCCCGCCATGCCGTTCGTCCGCCCCGACGTCAAAGCCTTCCTCGACTTCCTGAACAGCCAGCCCGGACCGCAGATGCACGAGGTCGACGCGCCGACCGCGCGGCAGATGTACCGCGCGATGGTGCCGATCGGCGAGCTGCCGCGCGGCGAGCTCGCGCACGTCGAGGACCTGGTCATCCCGGGCGATCACGGCCACTCGATCCCGGCGCGTCTCTACTGCCCTGCACGGCGCGGCGGTCAGCCGGCGCCGGTGCTGATCTACTACCACGGCGGCGGCTGGGTGATCGGCGACCTCGAGACGCACGACTCGCTTTGCGCCGAGATCGCCCGCACCCTCGGCATGACCGTGATCGCGATCGACTATCGGCTCGCGCCCGAGGACCCCTTCCCCGCGGCCGCCGAGGACTGCCTGGCCGCGACGCGCTGGATCGCCGGGTCGCCCAAGGAGATCGGTCACGCGGTGACCGGCATCGTCGTCGCGGGCGACAGCGCCGGCGGCAACCTCGCGGCCGTGTGCGCGCAGCAGCTCAACCGCGAGTTGCCGGTTCCGATCCTGGCGCAGTGGCTGATCTACCCGGGCGTCGACATGACGGCGTCCGAAGGATCGATGCAGGATTTCGCCGCCGGCTATCTGCTCACGCACGAAGGCATGGCGTGGTTCATGCGCAGCTATCTCGGCGACGGGTCCCAGGCGCTCCACGCGCACGCGTCGCCCTACCACGCCGACCGCTTCGACGGCCTGCCGCCGGCGCTCGTCTTCACCTGCGGGCTCGATCCGCTGCGCGACCAGGGCCGCGCCTACGCGGCGAAGCTCATCCAGCACGGGGTGCCCACGGTCTTCCGCGAGGCGGCGGGTCAGATCCACGGGTCGCTCACGCTGCGCCAAGCGATCCCCAGTGCCCAGGGCGACCTCATGGGGTGCCTCGCCTCGCTCCGCGAGATCGTCAACGAGGCGCAGGCCGACGCGACGATGGCGCAGGCCGCGGTCGGCGCGGCGCAGGCCGCGGAGTAGCCTTTCCCCGTCAGAGGCGCTTTGTTAGGGGGGCGCATGCCCGACGCGCCCCCCACCCCTTCCGACCACCCGTCCGGCCTGCCCTACCGGGCCGGCGTCGGCGTGATGCTGCTCAACGACCGCGACGAGGTCTTCGTCGGCCAGCGCCTCGATTCGACGCTGGAGGCGTGGCAGATGCCGCAGGGCGGCATCGACGAGGGCGAGGACCCGCGCGAGGCCGCGCTGCGCGAGCTCGAGGAGGAGACCGGCATCCGCCGCGACCTCGCCGAGCCGATCGCGGAGAGCCGGGACTGGCTCTGCTACGATCTGCCCGACGACCTGATCGGCAAGATCTGGAAGGGCAGATACTGCGGCCAGCGGCAGAAGTGGTACGCGATGCGCTTCCTCGGGACCGACGCCGACGTCGACCTCCGCACCGCCCATCCCGAGTTCCGCGCCTGGAAGTGGGCGACCGCGGCCGAGCTTCCGAACCTCATCGTCCCTTTTAAGCGCGATCTCTACGCCGCCGTCCTCGCCGAGTTCGCCGAGCTGCTGCCGCGGTAGAGATAGTCGTCGGGCAGCCCGAGCCGGCGGCAGGCCTGCACCGCCGGGCTCGTCCGGAGCACCAGCCGATCCGCCGCCGCGCCGGCCGCGCGCACCAGCGGCCGCTCCCACCGCCGCAACCCGAAGCGGGCGTCGAGCCCGGTCGCGGCGCGCGCCCAGGACGGCAGGATCTCCGCCGCGGCGCGGACGAAGAGGCCCTGGGTCCGCCGCAGCGCGCCGGGCAGCACGGTGGCGGCGTTCATGATCGCGAGGAACTCGAAGACGACGTCCGACCGTCCCAGGCGCGGCCGCATCGCGGCGAACACGGCGTCGAGCTCCGCCTGCGAGGTCGGCGCCGCCGTGGCGCCGTAAAGCCGCGCCGCCACCGCGCCCTCCGCGTAATAGGCGTCGCGCCGCGCCGCGCTCACCGGCGCGACGTAGGCGGCGTAGGCCTCGAGAAACCCGAACGCCGCGGTGGCCTGCACCCAGTTCAGGAGCTCGGGGTCGCTCGCCAGGTAGGGCTCGCCGCGCTCCGTCACCCCCCGCACCTGTTCGTGGAGACGGTTGATGCCGTCGATCATCGCTTCGGCGACGCCGCGCGCCCCGTAGACCGTGACCATCGCCGCGAGGCCCGTCCGCCGAAGCCGGTCGACCGGGTCGGTCCGGAACGAGCTGTGCCCCCAGACGCCGGCGCGGACCCGCGGCTCCGAGCTCGAGCACGACGGCCGCCACGCCGCCCACGAACAGCGAGACCGGGTTCTTGAACACCCGCCACGACACCGAGTCCGGCGGCACGAGCGCCGCCTCGCCGGCCGGTCGGGTGAAGTCGACCGCCGGCCCCCTGGGCGTCAGCAGGTCGCGCGCCGCGGCTTCGAGGCGCCTGCGCAGCATCGCGCGCTAGATCAGCCCGCCCAGCGGGCTCGACGGATCGGCGTAGCGGCGCTTCTGCATGCGGCCGGCGCGGTAGGCGAGCCGGCCCGCCTCGACCGCCGCCTTCATCGCCGCCGCCATGAGCACGGGGTCTTTCGCTTCGGCGATCGCGGTGTTCATGAGCACGCCGTCGCAACCGAGCTCCATCGCGACCGCGGCGTCCGAAGCGGTGCCGACGCCGGCGTCGACGAGGACCGGGACCTTTGCGTTCTCCTTGATGAGGCGGATCGTCACCTGGTTCTGGATGCCGAGGCCGGAACCGATCGGCGCGCCGAGCGGCATGACCGCCACCGCGCCCGCGTCCTCGCAGCGCTTCGCCATGATGGGGTCGTCGGTGCAGTAGACCATGACCTCGAACCCCTCCTTGGCGAGCAGCTCGGTCGCGCGCACCGTCTCGATCATGTCGGGATAGAGCGTCTTGGCCTCCGCCAGCACCTCGAGCTTCACGAGGTTCCAGCCGCCGGCCTCGCGCGCGAGGCGCAGCGTGCGGATCGCGTCCTCGGCCGTGAAGCAGCCGGCGGTGTTGGGCAGGTAGGTGTATTTCTTCGGATCGACGAAGTCGGTGAGCATCGGCGCGTTGCGGTCCGACACGTTCACCCGCCGGACGGCCACCGTGACGATCTCGGCGCCCGACGCCTCGACCGCGGCGGCGTTCTGCGCGAAGTCCCTGTACTTGCCGGTGCCGACGATGAGGCGCGAACGGAAGCTCCGGCCCGCGACCGTCCAACGGTCCGTCCCCCCCTGCCCGCCGCCGACGAAATGCACGATCTCGAGCCTGTCGCCGTCGGCGACCGGAACCGCCGCGTAGGTCGACTTCGGCACGATCTCGAGGTTGCGCTCGACCGCGACCTTCGCAGGGTCGAGCCCGAGCCCTTCGAGGAGCGACGCCACGGTCGCGGACACCGGAACGCGCCGCGGCTCGCCGTTGACGGTCAAGGAAATCGTGTCGGTCATGCGCACCCTGGTCGGCGGGAGGAGGTAGGCGGGGCTAGGCACCCTCGCCGGGCGCTCATATAAGTCGGCGGGACCCGCCGCCACAACCGCGAGAGGCCCATGGCCGACGACCTTCCCCTCGTGCTCGTGCTCAACGGCCCGAACCTCAACCTGCTGGGCACCCGTGAACCCGAGATCTACGGCCACGAGACGCTCGACGACATCGCCGAGGCGCTCGAGGATCGCGCCGCCGAGCTCGGTCTGCGCATCGACCTGCGCCAGTCGAACCACGAGGGCCATCTCATCGACTGGCTGCACGAGGCGCAGTCGCGGAACGCCAAGGCGGTGATCCTCAACGCCGCCGGCCTGACCCACACGAGCGTGACGCTCCACGACGCGATAAAGGCGATCCGCGTGCCCGTCGTCGAGGTCCACCTGTCGAACCCGCACGCGCGCGAGACCTTCCGGCACAAGAGCTTCGTCAGCCCTGTGGCCAGGGGCGTCATCGTCGGCTTCGGCGCGCGCGGCTACATGCTGGCGCTGGACGCGGCTGCGACCTTCTGACACTAGAGCGGCCTCGACGCCGCCAGCGAACGACAACAAACGAGGGGACGCATGGCCGACAAGATTCCGGCGCAAAGCGGTCAGACAATGCAGGTGGACACCGACCTGGTGCGCCAGCTCGCCACCGTGCTCGACGAGACGAGGCTGACCGAGATCGAGGTGCAGGACGGCGAACGGCGCATCCGCGTCGCGCGTCAGGTCCAGATGGCCGCCGCGCCGGCCATCGCCCCGGTCGCCGCCCCTCTCCCGGCGCCGGCCGCGATCGCGCTGCCCAGCCAGCCGCCCGCCGTGGCTCCGGCCGCGAGCGACGCCGCCGCCCATCCCGGCACCGTGAAGTCGCCGATGGTCGGCACGGCCTACCTTTCGCCCGAGCCGGGCGCGGCCGCGTTCATCACCGAAGGCGCGAGCGTGAAGCAGGGCGACACGCTCCTGATCATCGAGGCGATGAAGGTCATGAACCCAATCACCGCGCCCAAGGCCGGTACGATCAGGCGCATCCTCGTCCAGAACGAGCAGCCGGTCGAGTACGACACCCCGCTCGTCGTCATCGAGTAGCCCGCGCATGTTCGAGAAGATACTCATCGCCAACCGCGGCGAGATCGCGCTGCGCGTCCACCGCGCCTGCCGCGAGCTCGGCATCAAGACCGTCGCGGTCCATTCGACCGCCGACGCCGACGCGATGCACGTGCGCCTCGCCGACGAGGCGGTGTGCATCGGCCCGCCCGCGGCATCCGAGTCCTACCTCAACATCCCGAACATCATCGCCGCCGCCGAGATCACCCACGCCGACGCGATCCACCCGGGCTACGGCTTCCTATCCGAGAACGCGAAGTTCGCCGAGATCGTGCGCGATCACCGCATCGGCTGGATCGGCCCCTCGCCCGAGCACATCCGCATGATGGGCGACAAGGTCCAGGCGAAGAAGACCGCGGCCGAGATCGGCCTTCCGCTCGTGCCCGGCTCGGACGGCGCGGTGGCCGGCGTCGAGGAGGCGCTCGCGGTCGCCGAGACCATCGGCTACCCCGTGCTCGTGAAGGCCGCTTCGGGCGGCGGCGGGCGCGGCATGAAGGTGATCCCGGACGCCGACAGCCTGCCGACGCTGATGGCGCAGGCGAAGTCCGAGGCGAAGGCCGCCTTCGGCGACGATACCGTCTACATCGAGAAGTATCTCGCCAACCCGCGCCACATCGAGTTCCAGATCTTCGGCGACAACTTCGGCAACGCGGTGCACCTCGGCGAGCGCGACTGCTCGCTGCAGCGCCGCCACCAGAAGGTGCTCGAGGAAGCGCCCTCGCCCGCGCTCAACGCCGCGCAGCGCGAGGAGATGGGCGAGACCGTGCGCCGCGCCATCGCCAAGCTCGGCTACCAGGGCGCGGGCACCATCGAGTTCCTCTACGAGGACGGCCGCTTCTACTTCATCGAGATGAACACGCGGCTTCAGGTCGAGCACCCGGTGACCGAGCAGATCACCGGCATCGATCTCGTGCGCGAGCAGATCCGGGTCGCGTCGGGCCTGCCGCTGTCGGTGAGCCAGAAGGACGTGCGCTTCGAAGGCCACGCGATCGAGTGCCGGATCAACGCCGAGGATCCGGCGACCTTCGCGCCCTCGCCGGGCAAGGTCACCGACTATCACGCGCCCGGCGGGCTGCACGTGCGCGTCGATTCCGCGCTCTACGACAACTACAGGATCCCACCCTACTACGACAGCCTGATCGCCAAGCTCATCGTCTACGGCGCCAACCGCAACGAATGCCTCGCGCGCCTTCACCGGGCGCTCGAGGAATATGTGATCGGCGGTCCCAAGACGACGATCCCGCTCCACCAGGCGCTGATCGAGGATCCGGAATTCATCGACGGCGACTATTCGATCAAGTGGCTGGAGAAGTGGCTCGCGGACAAGAAGGCCGAAGCTTAGAGCCGGACGAGCCTCGCCACCGGTTCCGCACCCTAACGTCTCCGGAGTGACGGGATCTGCATAGGGGCGCCGCGCTCGACCGGAGGTCCTGACTTTCGTCAGGGTGACGGCCTGCGTATCCGGTCTAGGTTCGCTCCGAACGACGTTCAACAAGGGGGTAGGACCGGATGACCGCGCTTTCGCGCCGACGCTTTCTCGAGGCGACCGCCTTGCTCGCCGCGACCTCGCCGCTCGCCGGCTGCGCGTCGCGCGCCGGCGGGCCGGCGCCGATGGACGCCGTCGCCATGGCGGACGCGGTTCGCGCCGGCCGGACCACGGCCGCCGCGCTCGTCGAGGCGGCGATCGCTCGGCTGGAGAAGGTCAACCCGCGGATCAACGCCGTCGCCTATCCGAACTTCGAGCGTGCCCGCGCGCAGGCCGCCGGCCCGGCCGGACCCTTGGGCGGCGTGCCGACGCTCATCAAGGACATCACGCCGCAGCAGGGCCTGCCCTACACCTCGGGATCGCGCGCCTACCGCGACCGCATCGGCGAGCGCACGGCGCCCTATCTCGAGGCGGTCGAGCGCGCCGGCGTCGTGTCGATCGGCCGCTCGACGACGCCGGAGTTCGGGTTGACCGCCACCACCGAGCCGCTGCTCACCGGTCCGACGCGAAACCCGTGGAACCTCGACCGCAGCGCCGGCGGATCGTCGGGCGGCAGCGGCGCGGCGGTGGCGGCGGGCGTGGTGCCGGTGGCGCACGCGACGGACGGCGGTGGATCGATCCGCATCCCGGCCTCCGTCAATGGCCTCGTCGGCCTCAAGCCGTCGCGCGGGCGCATGGCCGGGTCGGAAAACGACAAGGACGTCATAGCGCTCAGCGTCGCCAACTGCGTGTCGCGCACCGTGCGCGACACCGCCGCGTGGTACGCCGCCACCGAGGCGACCGGCCCAGGCACGCGCTTCGCGCCGGTCGGCGTCGTCACCGGCCCGTCGGGCCGGCGCCTCAGGGTCGGGGCGCATCTCGCCCGCGGCGACGGCAGCCTGCCGCACGGCGACGTGCAGAACGTGTTCTCGAACGCGATGCTGCTGCTCCAGCGGTTAGGACATCGAGTGACCGACCGCCCCTCGCCCATCGACGAAGATCGATTGGCCGAAGCCTTCTTCGTCGTGTGGGGCGGCGGCGCGATGCTCAACGTCCAGGCGGTCGCCGAGCATCTCGGGCGGCAGCCCGGCCCCGAGGATCTCGAGCCGTTGACCCTCGGCATGGCCGCAGTCGGCCGCGCGGCCGGTCGCGACGGCTTTCGCAAGGCCGTCGCGGCGCTCGAGGAGGCGGCGACCGCCTACAATTCCCAGTTCGAGGCCATCGACGTCTACATGACCCCGGTGCTCGGGCAACCCCCGGTCCGCATCGGCGATCTGTCCCCGGCGAAGCCCTACGAAGAACAGCAGCAGCGGCTGAATGCCTACGTCGCCTACACGCCGGTCGAGAACGTCGCCGGCGCGCCCGCGATCGCGTTGCCGATGGGCATGAGCGCGGACGGGCTGCCGATCGGCATCCAGTTCTCGGCCGCGCCCGGCGGCGAGCGCACGCTCCTCGAGCTCGCCTTCCAGCTCGAGCGCGAGCTCGAGTGGTACCGCAAAACCCCGCCGCTGTGGGTGGGCGCGTGACCGTCACGATCTACCACAACCCGAACTGCGGCACGTCGCGCAACACCCTGCAGGCGATCCGCGACGCCGGCCACGAGCCGACGGTCGTCGAGTATCTCCGGACACCGCTCGACGCCGATGCCGTCCGCGCGCTTCTCGCGAGGCTCGGGGCGCGGCCGCGCGACGTGCTGCGGCGCAAGGGAACGCCCTACGACGACCTCGGCCTCGACGATCCGAGTCTGACCGACGATCGGCTCGTCGAGCTCATGGCGGCGCACCCGATCCTCATCGAACGCCCGATCGTCGTGACGGAGAAGGGCGCGCGCCTGTGCCGGCCCGTGGAACGGGTGCGCGACATCCTCTGAGAAGGCGCCCGCCCGGTTAGGGAGAGGGATCGGGCGGTGATGCGTTTATAAGCATCGCCACATGCAGCTGCTCGACCCCGACCTTCTCCTCCGCGCCTATGCCGCCGGCATCTTCCCGATGGCCGACGCGCGCGACGCGGACGAGGTCTTCTGGGTCGAGCCGCGCAAACGGGGCGTCATCCCGATCGAGGATTTCCACCTCCCCCGCTCGCTCGGCAAGCTGCTGCGGCAGGAGCGGTTCGAGCTCACCGCCGACCGCGCGTTCGAGGACGTCATGCGCGCCTGCGCCGAGCCAGCGCCCGACCGCCCGGAGACCTGGATCAACGAAGCGATCCTCGACGGCTACACGCGGCTGCACCGGCTGGGCTTCGCGCATTCGGTCGAATGCTGGCAGGACGGGCGGCTCGCCGGCGGGCTCTACGGCGTCAAGCTCGGCGCGGCCTTTTTCGGCGAGAGCATGTTCACCCGGGTTCGCGACGCGTCGAAGGCCGCCCTGGCGCACCTGATCGCGCGGCTCCGGGCCGGCGGCTTCCGGCTGCTGGACACCCAGTTCCTCACCGAGCATCTGGCGCGTTTCGGAGCGGTCGAGGTGCCGCGCGCCGCCTACCGGTCGTTGCTCGACTCGGCGCTGTCGGCCGAAGGGGATTTCTTCGCGCTCGACGCCTTGGCCGCCGACGCGCGGCCCGCGACGATCGTGTCGGGCCCGATCTCGGGGAAGCTCATCGCGCAGCTTTTGACCCAGACGTCGTAGACCGGGTGGTCGAAGCTGTTGATCGACGGGCTCTCCGCGAACAGCCAGCCCGAGAAGACGCGCCTCAAGCCGCCGCGCTTCGGCCGGTCGTCGATCTGGAGGAACGCGCCGCTCCACGGCCGGTCCCAAGGCGGCGTCGCCTCACAGGCCCGCGCCCGGATCGTCAGCCGTCCGAAGGCCACCGTCGCGCCCGGCTTGACGCGGAAGTCCCGCACTTGGCCGTTGTTCTTGTTGAGCACCGAGAAGGCGATGACGCGTTCGGCCATCGGCGTCGGCTGGTCGATCGGCTTGGCGGGTGCCGCAGGCTTGGCCGCAGGTGATCCCGGGGCCGGTGTGGCGGGGGCCGACTCCGCGCGCGGCGCGGGCGCATCGGGCGCGGCCTGCCCCATCAGCATCAGCGCCGCGGCGCCGAGCAACGCGCGTTTCACTGGGCCTTCTCGCCTTCCGTTTCCGCCGACGCCTCGCTCGACGACGAGTCGCCGGTACGGTTGATCACCGATCCGATCAGGCTCATCAGATCGACCGACCCCTGCGTGTCGGTGATCTCGTCGCCTTCGGCCAGCATCTCGGTGTCGCCGCCCGGCGTCAGCGCGATGTAGTTGCCGCCCAGGATCCCCTCCGAGGTGATCGCCGCGCTGCTGTCGAGCGGCAACTTGACCTCCCGGTCGACCTGGAGCCGCACCAACGCCTGGTAGGTCTGCGGATCAAGGTCCTGGCCGACCACGCTGCCGACCTTCAGGCCGGAGACGCGCACGTCGGTGCCGACCGCGATGCCGCTGGCGTTCGGGAAGCGCGCGGTGAGCGTGTAGGCGTCGTCGAGCCCGCCGCGCTCGGTGCGTCCGTAGGCGAACACAACGAACCACACGCCGACGAGAAGCACGAGCGCGCCGATCAGCGCCTCGATCAGATTTTCCTTGAACAGTGCGCGCATTATTCGGGCACCCAAGCTTCGTAATCGCCGGTCGCCCTGGCACGCACGCCGCTGGCGTTGAGGCTGCCCGACGGCGCGTGCGCCCCGACGGTGCCCGTGAGCGTCGGCTGCCACTCCTTTTCCCAGCGTTTGGCCGGCAGCGGCTTCTCGCTTGGCGGCGTCTGAATCTGGCGGTGGAGCCACGCGTGCCACTCCGGCGGCGTGCGGCTCGCTTCGGTTTCGCCGTTGTAGACGACCCAGCGGCGATCGCCCTGCTTCGAGCGGTAGTAGACGTTGCCCTGCTCGTCGCGGCCGACCTCGACGCCGGCGCGGCGCGTATGCAGCCAGGTGCCGAACGTCGGGCCGTTCCACCAGGTGAAGATCGTCTTGAGCCAGCTCATGCCTGTCCTCGGATCAAGGTCGCCGCCTTAGACACGGAAACACGGTCCCGGCGCAAGGGGTGCGATGCCGCGCCCCGCGCCGCCCGGAACGCGCCCGCACGCGAAAAAGGGGCGGCCGGGATTACCCGGCCGCCCCCTCTCTTCTCGAAGCGCCGCTCAGGAGCCGGCGGAGTTGATCGTCGCCAGCCGCGCCGCGTCGTACGGTAGCAGCTTGCTCGACACGGTCACCTCGTGGAAGGTCACCGTGTGCGGGTGCGGCGCGAGATAGCCGACGCCGCCCTCGTAGACATCGAGCCAGTATTCCGACGGGAGCGTGTCGGCGCTGGCGTTGGTGCGCAGGATCACCCCCGACATGTGGCCGATGAGTTCGCCGTTGAGCCAGTAGGCCACGACGCCGTCCGCCTTCGCCGACCCATCCGCGTTGAAGCCGTTGAGCTTCACCATCTGGTCGAGCACGAAGAACTGGTTCTTCGGGATCGGCTTCGAGAAGGCCGGGCCCTCGCCGTTCGAGGTCGAGCGGTTCACGCGGTAGGTGTAGGGCGACAGGCCCTGGTGCGTGTCGGCGTACTGGGTGCCCGGCACGTAGCCGCGGCGGTTGGTGCGCGCCGACCAGCAGGTGCCGTTCGCCACGCGGCCGCCCCAGCCGCACTGCGTCGCGCGGTCGTCGCCCATGCCTGTGTTGCTCAGGCCCGGGTACTTGCCGCCCATGGTGCCCTTCCAGTCGGCGTGCACCTTCATGATCGCCCGCGAGTACATGGCGTCGCGGCGCGCGGCCTTCGGGATCGAGTAGAGCATCTGCGAGCCCATGTCGTCCCCGGTCGGGATCTTGACGGTGAGCGACCCGTTCGGGTTGATCGTCATGCGGCTCGACACGAAGCTGCCGTTCGCCGCCGTCTTCCACGCCGCGCCCGAAAGCTTGAGCACGATGTCCGAGGTCGTGCCGCGCACGAACGTCGGTGCCGTCAGCGTCTTGGGTCGCGCGTCGGCCTTGAACACGTTGAGCGTCTGATTGCCGTACTGCTCGGTCGTCGCCGTCATCTCGAGGACGGCGCGCTGGATGCCGCTGTCGGCGCCCACGTTGAACTTGATGAGGAATCCGCCGGTGGTCGACAGGACCGTCGAGTTCCCGAGGCTCGAGTCGGTCGTCGAGTTGAGCGAGGTGTCCGCGGTCGGCGCGTAGCGGTAGACTTGGCCGTCCTTCCACACCACGAGGCGGGGCCGCTTCGCGGCGTCGGCGGCTTCGCCCGAGTGGAACTTGATGTTCGTGCCGCCGACGCGGCGGACCATCATGTCGGCCCGGTTCGCGCGGACGAGGCTCGTCACGTCCCACTGGACGACCTGCTCCGAAGCGCGGTCGACCACCGGCGTCGACGCGAAGGGCAGCGTGCCCTGCGCCGCCCCGGTGCGGTCGCGCCAGGTGCCCATCGTCGCGCCCCAGGGAAGCTTGAGCGCGGCGTTGTAGTAGGTCCTCGTCGCGTCTTCGGTCCAATCCTGGCTCACCCGCTCCGCCGGCGCCGAAGCCGGCGCCGCGGCGTACGCCACGGTCGCAATCGCGGCGCAGACGGCCGCGCCCGTAATCTGCTTGTACATCGTTACCCCCGCACTTCCGCCGCCCTGGATGGGGCGACGCGTTCCATGCGGACAGGAGGTGCGCGGCAGCGCGGACGAACCCCGATCGGTTCGACAATGGGCGAACGGCGCCCCCCGGCGCCATCGTCCCTCGCTTCGCCTGAGCCCCCCGGCCCCGCGAGCGCAAAATCACACAGTTGTTACGGTCAACGCAACAACGAATTAAGGAAGGTTAATGTCATTTCGCGTGCGTACCGAAAATTGCGAGTGGAAAAATTAGCTGTCATTTCAATACAAAGGGCGGCCCTCTGACGACGTGGGCTCAACGTCGACGAGCGACGAGCCGTGGCCGTCCGGCGCCGGCCCGCACCGTACCGCTTCAGTGCCAGTCGATGGTTTGCCAGCCGCGTTCGCGAGCGGCCGCGCGCAACTGCGCCGACGGGTTGACCGCGATCGGTTCGTCGGACCAGTCGAAGACGGGCAGATCCGAGTAGTGATCGGAATAGAAGCGCACCCGGACCCTCGTCCGATCGATGCCCGCCTGCGCTAGGTGCGCCTTGATCATCTGGAGTTTGCCCGCGCCGTAGCAATTGCCCTCGTCGATCCGCGCGAGGATCGAGCCGCGCGAGTCGCGCTGCGAGCGGGTGGCCACGACCTCGGCGATGCCGAACCGCTTCGCGAGCGCGTCGACGTAGAAGGCGTAGGAGGCGGTGGCGAGGATCACCCGGCGGCCGGCCACCTTGTCGAGCGCGATCTGAGTCAGCGCGTCGGGATACACGCCGCGCTCCAGCACGCGCTTGGCATAGGCTTCGACCATCGGCGCGAGCCGCGCGGGATCGGTGCGGTAGCCCATCAGCAGCGTCTGGTTGATCTCTTTGAGCCGCTTGCGCGTGATGAGCTTGGCCGCGTAGGCAAGCCCGGCGAGCGCCGCGATGGGCAGCAGGAGCAACCGCCAGGGCGCGCGGTGCCAGGCCCAGAAAAGGAGCCACGGCGTGTAGGTGCCCGCGCGCGTGATCGTGCGGTCCATGTCGTAGATGGCGAGTTCGACCATCGGGAAGAATCAGCTCCGGGCGGAAAGGATCGCCTCGGCTAGCGCATGGTCGGACGGCTTGTCGACATCGATCGCGGCCTCGGGCTCGTCCAGCACCACCGGCCGGGCGACGAGGCCGAGCCGACGGCCTGCCGCCGCCGCGCCCGCCCGGAGCGTCAGCGTCCGGGTCAACGCCCGGACGAGAAGCCACGGCCCGAACGCCGCGACGAGCTTCCATCCCTTCTTGCGGTCCTGCTCGACGCCGGCCCAGAGGTCGAGCGCCGCCCTGGCGCGTTCGCCGGTGAGCGCGAAGAGGTTCGCGCCGCTGTAGGCGCCGCCCCTGAACTTGAGCCAGGTGCGACGGTTGCCCGGGTAGCGCGCCAGCAGCGTGCGCCGCTCGACGACGGCGAAGGCGACGTCCGCCTCGCCCACCCGCCCGACGAAGGCATCGACCATCGCCGGCGTGAGCAACGCGTGATCGGCCGTCGTCACCAGCACCGGCCACGCCGCCCGACGGCCCGCCACCTCGGAGACGCTGCGCGAGATCGAGGAAGCCGAGACGGCGAACTCGACGCGCGGCGACTCCGCGAGCCAGGCGGTCTCCGGACGCGAGGTCAGCGCCTCGGGCTCCTGCGCGAGAACGACCACGCGGTCGATCGCCGGGCTCGCGAGGAGCGACCGCGCCGCCCGCGACAGCATCGGTTCGCCGCCGACGGCCACCAGCGCCTTCCAGCGTTCCCCGAAGTGCGACGCCAGCGGGTCGACGCCGGGCCGCTGCCCGGCGAGCAGCAGCGCCGTCCAGCCCATCAGCCCAGCCAGGAGACGATCGGCCGGCCGGACAGGCTCAGCACCGCCGCGTGCAGCAGCCGCACCACGTGGAAGACGATCGAGAGCACGGTCCAGACCGCCACCGCGATGATGCCGAGGTCGGGGCGGGCGAACAGCATCGACGCGACGAGGATCACCATGTTCGGGTTTCGCCGGGCGGTGATGAGCCGGAACCACGAGTCGAGCGGTCGCCAGATGTGGATGTGCATGCCCCAGGCCCAGATGAAGACGCCTTCGATGCCCCGGGCCACGACGTAGCCGCCGACGATGACCGCCAGCAACAGCTCGAACTGCCCCGGCGCGAGCGGCGTGCCGTAGCGGTCGAGCCCCGCCATCCACGCCCACCACCAGAAGGGCGGATGCACGAGGTCCATCCCATGGTCGAGGACGTCGCCGATCTTGGACGAGGTGATGGTGCAGCGCGCGAGCTTGCCGTCGACGGTGTCGAGCACCATGAAGACGAAGCCCAGCGCGATTCCGAGCCAATAGTGCGCCTGCCAGAAGGCGAAGAAGGCCGCGACGCAGAAGGCCGCCCCGATGCCGGTCACCATGTTGGGCGTCAGCCCGACCTTGGCCGCGCCACGCGTCAGGTGGAACGCCAGTTCCGGCCAGAGATACTTGGTCAGGAGGTCGGTGACCCCCTTGTAGGCGCCGCGGTAGCTCGCGCGCTCGATCGCCGGGACGGTCGCCGGCGACAGCGGCAGCAGGAACGGCTGCTCGCGCTTGCGCAGCTCGGCGTTGTGGAGATCGACGCCCTCCTCGACCGCGATCGGCCGAAGCCCGGCGGGCGCCGACCCGCCCGCCATCGCCGCGAGCGCCTCGCCCGCGCCGTCGGCGACGTGCGCCAGCACCGGCCGGCCGCCCAGCGTGACGACCGTACCGGGCTTGCCCGCGACGAGATCCAGCCACAGCGGATCGAACATGTGGTCGAGGCTGACGAGCATCGCCGCCCCATGCGCCGGCGGGGCGTCGGCGACGCGCCAGCGGCCGACGGCGATGCGGCGCAACCGTTCGGCGGGGGTCAGTCCCCAGACGCGCGTGTCGTTGCGGCCGACGGGGATCAGGACGGGCTCGGTCATCGCGTGCCATTAGCGGCGCGCCTGTGGCGGAAATAAGGATGCCGCCCCGCGCTTCCGCGGGCACGAGGCAACGCAACGGCGGCCCGCGCGTTTGTTCCTTGCCTGACATGACCGCCTGCGCCACCCTCCCCGCTCGATGAAAAGCTGCCAGTTCCGCGAAGAGAGCGTCGACGGCACGCGCGTCCTGCGCTTCACGGGGCGGCTGACCGTGGCCCGCGTCAACGAGTGCGCGCGCGAACTGCGCGGCCTGGCGCCCGACGGCCGCCCCCTCGTCGTCGACATCGGCGCGGTCGAGCGGATGGACACGACGGGCGCGTGGCTCGTCTACCGGCTGATCCGGGACTGGACCAAGGCGGGCTTGCACGCGACCGTCGAGGGCGCCGACGCCGACGCGCTGCGGCTGATCGAGCAGGTCGGCGCCAACGACCGGCCGGTGAAGATTCGCCCGGACCGCACCAACCCGGTGCTGCGCCGGCTCGGGCAGTTCGGCGACTACGTGATCGGCGGGGTCGAGACCTTCGGCGGTTTCCTCGCCTTCCTCGGCGACGCCATGATCACGATCGTGCGCACGATCGTCACGCGCCGCCGGTTCCGCTGGCCGGCGATAATCCGGCAGATGGAGGTGGTGGGCGTCAACGCGCTCGGCATCGTCGGGCTCATGTCGTTCCTCGTCGGCATCGTCGTGGCGCAGCAGGGGGCGGTGCAGCTCCGCCAATTCGGCGCCGAAGTGTTCACGATCAACCTCGTCGGGCGGTCGGTGACGCGCGAGCTCGGCGTGCTCATGACGGCGATCATGGTCGCGGGGCGCTCCGGCAGCGCCTTCGCCGCGCAGATCGGGTCGATGAAGCTCGCCGAGGAGATCGACGCGATGCGCGCGATCGGCATGTCGCCCACCGAGGTGCTGGTGCTGCCGCGCGTCATCGCGACCGCGCTCGTGATGCCGCTCCTCGCCTTCTACGCCTCGATCCTCGCGATCGTGGGCGGCGGCCTCTTCTCCTGGTTCTCGCTCAACATCCCGCCGGTCACCTTCGTGCAGCGCATCCAGGAGGTGGTGCCGATCACCGACCTGTGGATCGCGCTCGTCAAGGCGCCCGTGTTCGGCCTGATCATCGCGGTGACCGGCTGCTACCAGGGCATGCAGGTCACCGGCAACGCCGAGTCGGTGGGCCAACGGACCACCGCGGCGGTGGTTCAGTCGATCTTCCTCGTCATCGTGCTCGACGCCTTCTTCGCCGTCTTCTTCACCGCGTTGGGGTGGATATGACGGACGCACCGGTGATCAGCGTCAGAGGCCTACGCAACACGTTCGGCCCGCAGGTCGTGCACGACGGGCTCGACCTCGAGGTGCGGCGCGGCGAGATCCTCGGCGTGGTCGGCGGGTCGGGCACCGGCAAGTCGGTGCTGATGCGCTCCGTCATCGGGCTCCAGACCCCGCAGGCCGGCGAGGTCGAGGTGCTGGGCCAGGACGCGCTCAACCTGTCGCTCGACGAGGCAATCGAGCTCCGCCGCCATTGGGGCGTCCTGTTCCAGAACGGGGCTCTGTTCTCGGGCCTCACCGTCGCCGAGAACATCCAGGTCCCGCTCCGCGAGTTCTACCGGATCGACGAGCCGCTCATGGACGAGATCGCGGCCTTCAAGATCGCGCTCGTCGGCCTGCCGCCCGAGGCCGGGCCCAAATACCCCTCCGAGCTTTCGGGCGGCATGCGCAAGCGCGCCGGGCTGGCGCGCGCGCTCGCGCTCGACCCGCAACTTCTGTTCCTCGACGAGCCGACCGCGGGCCTCGACCCCATCGGTGCCGCCGCGTTCGACGATCTCATCCGGTCGCTGCGCGACGCGCTCGGGCTGACCGTCTTCATCATAACGCACGACCTCGACACGCTCTACGCGATCTGCGACCGCGTCGCCGTGCTCGCGGATCGGCGCGTCCTCAAGGTCGGAACGATTCCGGAACTGCTTGAGTTTGATCACCCATGGGTTCAGGAATATTTTCGCGGCCCGAGGGGCCGGGCGGCCGCCGCAACGGTGGCTGAGGGGCAAGGCTGATGGAAAACAAGGGCAGCAACGTCCTCGTCGGCGCGGTCGTGCTCGCGCTCGTGGTCGCGCTGTTCGGCTTCATCCTGTGGCTGTCCCGCGTCAGCCCCGAAGAGCAGAAGCGGTACGATATCTTCTTCAAGGAAGTGAGCGGGCTCGCGGTCGGAAGCCAGGTGCAGTTCTCCGGCGTGCCGGTCGGCGCCGTCCAGGAAATCCGCCTGCTGCCGCAGAACCCCGAGTTCGTCCGCGTCCGGATCCAGGTGGGCGAAGACGTGCCGATCCTGGAGGGGACGACCGCGACGCTGTCGAGCGTCGGGTTCACCGGCGTGTCGATCATCGCGCTCGACGGCGCGATCCGCGGGGCCCCGCCGATCGTGGACGAGGGCCCGTTCGGCGTGCCCGTCATCCCCACCAAGCCCGGCGCGCTCGGTCAGCTGCTGTCGAGCGCCCCCGAGCTGCTCGAACGGGTGAGCGCGCTCACCGGACGGCTGACCGAGCTTCTCGACGAGAACAACCAGAAGTCGATCGCGGGCATCCTGCGCAACACGGAGCGGATCACCGGGTCGTTCGCCAACCGCTCCGACGAGATCGCCGCGACCGTCGCCGAAGCCCGGGTCGCGGTCCGCGAGCTCGGCCTCGCCGCCGACGATTTCGCGCGGCTCGCCAACTCCACCTCCAACCTCATCGACCAGGAAGGCCGTCCGCTCGTCGCCGACCTGCGGCAGACGGTGCGCCGCGCCGACCGGACGCTCGCCACGATCGAGAGCACAGCGGCGGCCGCGCAGCCGGGCCTGCAGACCTTCAGCACGCAGACGGTGCCGGAGATCGGCCAGCTCGTGCGCGACCTGCGCGACGTCACCGGCTCGCTCGGGGCGGTCGCCGCGCGGCTCGACGAGGATCCCGCGGGCGCGCTGGTCGGCGGGCGCCGCCTGCCCGACTACGAGCCGGAGAAAAGCGAATGAGCCGCGTCCTCTTTCCCACGCTGGTCGCGCTCGCGCTCGCCGGTTGCGGGCCGCTGGTGCAGATCGGCGGCAACGACAGTCCGCCCGACGCGCTGCTCACCCTGCGCTCGTCGCTCGCCGGCACGCCGATCCGGCCTGCCGACGCGTCGCGCACGCTGCTGATCGAGCAGCCCTCGGTCCCCGGCGCGCTCCAGACGCTGCGGCTGCCGGTGACGATCAGCGACACCGAGGTCCAGTATCTCCAGGCCGCCAACTGGATCGAGCAGCCTTCGCGGCTGTTCCAGCGCCTGCTCGCCGACACGGTCGGCGCGCGCAGCGGCGTGCTCGTGCTGAGCGACCGGCAGTCGGACGTGCCGTCGGCGCGCAAGCTGACGGGCCAGCTCCTCGAGTTCGGACTCGACGTCCGCGGTGCGCCGCAGGTCCGCGTGCGTTTCGACGCCCTGCTGACCGGTGCCGACGGCCGGCCGGTCGCCGCCCGCCGCTTCGAGGCGACACGCCCCGTCGCCGCCCAAGACGCGGCGACGGTCGGCTCCGCGCTCAACTCCGCCGCCAACGGCGTCGCGGACGAGATCGCGGCGTGGGTCGGCGGCGCCTGACCCCGCGCCGTGGCGGAGATCATCAACCTCAGGCGCGCGCGCAAGGCGAAGGCGCGCGACGCGGCGCAGCGTCGGGCCGACGCCAACCGCGCCAAGCACGGCCGGACCCTGGCCGAGCGCCGGGCCGCCGACCTCGAAGGCGCCCGGACCGAACGCCGGCTCGACGGCGCCCGCCGCGAGCCGACCGACGACTGATCCTCAGTCGAACGGATTCTTGCGGCTGCGCAGGTTGAGCCGGATCGGCACGCCTTCGAACCCGACGTCGTCGCGCAGCGAATTGACGAGGTAGCGCCGGTAGCTCTCGGGCAGCTCGTCCAGCCGGTTGCCGAAGATGACGAAGCTCGGCGGCCGCGTGTTCGCCTGCGTGATGTAGCGCAGCTTGATGCGCTTGCCGCCCGGCGCGGGCGGCGGGTTGCGCTCGATGGCCGCTTCGAACCAGCGGTTGAGCGCCGAGGTCGGCACGCGCCGGCTCCAGCCTTCGCGCGCCTCGAACGCCGCCTTGATCAGCGTGTCGAGGCCCTTGCCGGTCAGCCCCGAGACCGCGAGCAGCGGGACGCCCTTGATCTGCGCCAGCCCTTCGTCGAGCGCCTTGCGCACGCCCTGGAAGAGCCGCGACTGGTCCTCGGCGGCGTCCCACTTGTTGAGCGCCACGAGCAGCGCCCGGCCCTCCTGCAGCACCATGTCGGCGATGCGCAGGTCCTGCGCCTCGAGCCCGAGCTTGGCGTCGAGCAGCAGCACGACCACCTCCGCGAAGTCGACGGCCCGCTTGGTGTCCGCCGCCGAAAGCCGTTCGAGCTTCTCGGTCACCTTCGCCTTGCGACGCAGCCCGGCCGTGTCGATCAATCGGACGCGGCGGCCCTGCCAAGCCCAGTCGATCGCGATCGAGTCGCGGGTGATCCCGGCCTCCGGGCCCGTCACGAGGCGGTCTTCCTTCAGCAGCGTGTTGATCAGCGTCGACTTGCCCGCATTGGGGCGGCCGACGATCGCCAGCTTGAGCGGCTCGGCGGCGAGGCGCGCGTCGCGCTCCTCTTCCGTTTCCTCCGGCATCTCGTCTTCCGCCTGCGGCATCAGCGGGTCGAGCAGCGGGCGCAGCGCGTCGTAGAGGTCGGCCAGTCCCTCGCCGTGCTCCGCGGAGAACGGCACGGGGTCGCCCAGGCCGAGCTCGAAGGACTCGAACAACCCGCCCTCGCCCGCCTTGCCTTCGGCCTTGTTGGCGACGAGCACGACCGGCGTGTCCTGCCCGCGCAGCCACTGCGCGAAGTGGCGGTCGAGCGGGGTGAGGCCGGCGCGCGCGTCGATCACCATCAGCGCCACGTCGGCCGTGTCGATCGCCGCCTCGGTCTGCGCGCGCATGCGGCCGGCGAGCGACTCCGGCGCCTCCTCCTCGAGACCGGCGGTGTCGACGATCCGGAACTTGAGGTCGAACAACGTCCCCTGCCCCTCGCGCCGGTCGCGCGTCACGCCCGGCGTGTCGTCGACGAGCGCGAGGCGCTTGCCCACCAGCCGGTTGAACAGCGTGGACTTGCCGACGTTCGGTCGGCCGATGATCACGACGGTGGGGAGAGGAGCGTTCATGCGGCGGCCTTAGCAGGACGCACGACGCTTCCACAAACGAAAGGGCCCGCCTGCCCGAACTGCCGGCTTCGCGCTCCGGCCCGCCGGGTGTAGGAAACGGCGCATGACCGGATCGTTCAGCTTCAACTACGGCCCGCGCCTGCGCTCGGCGCCGGGCGCGGCCGCCGCCATCGCCGAGCTGCTGGCCGCCGACAGCCTGCTCTTCGTCACCGATGCCGGGGTGCGCGGTCTGGGCCTGTGCGACGGCGCGCTCGCGGGCCTCGAGGCGGCGGGGCGGCGGGTCACGCTGTTCGACGCCGTCGAGGCCGACCCGTCGGCGGCGACCGTGCTCGCGGCGGTCGAGGCGGGACGCGCCGCCGGCGCGCGGGCCGTCGTCGGCTTCGGCGGGGGCTCGCCGATGGACGTCGCCAAGGTCGCCGCCTACCTGCTGGGAAGCGGCGACGAGCTCGACGCCATCTACGGGGTCGAACAGGCGACGGGCGAAGGCCTGCCGCTCGTCCTCGTGCCGACCACCGCGGGCACCGGCTCGGAAGCGACGCCCATCTCGGTGATCACCGTCGGTTCGACCGAGAAGAAGGGCGTCAATGCCGCCGCGCTCTACGCCGACTGGGCGGTGCTCGACCCGACGCTCACCTACGGCCTGCCGCCGCACGTGACCGCGGCGACCGGGGTGGACGCCATGGTCCACGCGATCGAGGCCTACACCTCCGCCCGGCTCAAGAACCCGATCTCGGACGCGCTGGCGAAGGAGGCGTTGCAGCTCCTGTCCGCCAACATCCGCGTCGCCGTGAAGGACGGATCGAACACCGAGGCGCGCGCGTCGATGCTGCTCGGCGCCTATCTCGCCGGTGTCGCCTTCGCCAACGCGCCGGTCGCCGGCGTCCACGCGCTCGCCTATCCCCTCGGCGGCCACTTCCACGTGCCGCACGGCCTGTCGAACGCGCTGATGCTGCCGCACGTGCTCGGTCACAACATGGGCGCGGCGATGGACCTCTATGCCGAGCTGGCACCGATCGTCGATCCGAAGCTCGAGGGGCTCGGCCGGCAGGGCCGGGCGCAGGGCCTCGTCGAGGCGCTGTCGGCAATCGCCGCCGACTGCGGCCTGCCGGCCCGCCTGCGCGCCGTCGGCGTCGAGGCCGGGCACCTCGACCTCTTGGCGTCCGAGGCGATGAAGCAGCAGCGGCTGCTGGTGAACAATCCCTGCCCGATCGAGCAACACCACGCCCGGGCGCTCTACGAGGCGGCGCTCTGATGGCGCGCGAGCCGCTGCGGCCGCGCGACGCCTACCGACACTTCCGGTCGATTCCGACCCGCTGGGGCGACAACGACGTCTACGGGCACGTGAACAACGTGGTCTACTACGCGTGGTTCGACACGGCGGTGAACGCCTACCTCGTCGAGGCCGGCGCGCTCGACATCCACGCCGGCGGGGTCATCGGCCTCGTCGTCGAGACCAGCTGCCGCTACGCGCGCCCGCTCGCCTTCCCCGAGATCGTGGAGGCCGGCGTGCGGGTCGCCAAGCTCGGGACGTCGAGCGTGCGCTACGAGATCGGGTTGTTCGGCCGGGACGAGGCGCCGGCCGCCGCCGAGGGCTTCTTCGTCCACGTCTACGTCGATCGGGCCTCGCGTCGCCCCGTGCCCCTACCCGCGAAGCTCCGCGCGGCGCTCGAAGCCATCGCCTGATCGTTCATCGCCGATAAAAGTCGCCTCGCGCATCATCCGCGTCGAAGGAGACGTGGCATGCGATCGATCACTCGTGCGCTGACCGGCGCGGCGGCCGGCATTGCGTTGACGATGGGCGCGGCGGCGCCGGCGAAGGCGGACATTTTCGACGACATCGACGTCGAGGAGATCGTGATCGGCGCCGCGGTGCTCGCCGGCGTGGTCGCGGTGGTCTCCGAGGTGTTCAAGGACGCCGGTAACGACTGGGGCGATCGCGACCGCCGCGACGACCGGTCCGCCGCGATCGACGAATGCACCCGGACGGCGGAGCGACAGGCGGAGCGCTACGGCCGCGGGGCTCGCGTGCGCGATGTCGACGTCGATCGCGACGGGCGCGAGTACCGCGTGAAGGGCGAGGTCGAAGTGGAACGCGACCGCGGCTGGGACCGCGACCGCCGCGACTACGAGCGCGCCCGCTTCACCTGCACGGCGCGCGACGGGCGGGTAACCGCCTTCCGCTTCACCGACAATTTCGACTACGCCTACCGCTATTGATCGGGGCGCCGCGGCGGCGGCGCCCCAGGAAGTTCGACCCAGACGCTAGACTCCTTCGCGCGCGGCCCTTAGGACCGCGCGCATTCCTTATCAGCAGCCTACGCAGGAGCCGCCGGTGTCCGTCGTCCCCCAGGAAACGGTCCTGATCCTCGACTTCGGAAGCCAGGTGACGCAGCTCATCGCCCGCCGCGTCCGCGAGGCGGGCGTCTACTGCGAGATCGTGCCCTTCTCCGAGGGCGAGGCCGCGCTCCGGCGCCTCGAGCCCAAGGCGGTGATCCTGTCGGGCAGCCCGGCGTCGGTGAGCGAGGACTTCTCCCCGCGCGCGCCGCAGGCGGTGTTCGACAGCGGTCTTCCGATCCTCGGAATCTGCTACGGCGAACAAACGATGTGCGCCCAGCTCGGCGGCGAGGTGACGCCGTCGGACCACCGCGAGTTCGGCCGCGCCTTCGTCGAGGTGGTCGAGCGCTCGCCGCTGTTCGACGGCCTGTGGGCGCCGGGCGAGCGGCATCAGGTGTGGATGAGCCACGGCGACCGGATCGACTCGATCCCCGACGGCTTCAAGGTGATCGCGCGCACCGACGGTGCGCCCTTCGCCGCCATCTCGAACGAGGACCGCAAGCTCTACGGCATCCAGTTCCACGCCGAGGTCGCGCACACGCCCGACGGCGGGAAGCTGCTCGCGAACTTCGTGCGTCACGTCGCGGGCTGCTCGGGCGAGTGGTCGATGGCCGGCTTCCGCGACGCCAAGATCGCCGAGATCCGCGAGCAGGTCGGCCGGGGTCGCGTGATCTGCGGCCTGTCGGGCGGCGTCGACTCGGCGGTCGCCGCCGTCCTCATCCACGAGGCGATCGGCGAGCAGCTCACCTGCGTGTTCGTCGACCACGGCCTGATGCGCGCCGGCGAGGCCGACGAGGTCGTGAGCCTGTTCCGCGGCCACTACAACATCCCGCTCGTGCACGTGCAGGCGTCCGACCTGTTCCTTGGCGGGCTCGCGGGCGTCACCGACCCCGAGGCCAAGCGCAAGTTCATCGGCAAGACCTTCATCGACGTCTTCGAAGCTGAGGCGAAGAAGGTGGGCGGCGCCGACTTCCTGGCGCAGGGCACGCTCTACCCGGACGTGATCGAGAGCGTCAGCTTCACGGGCGGCCCGTCGGTTACGATCAAGAGCCATCACAACGTCGGCGGGCTCCCCGAGCGCATGAACATGAAGCTCGTCGAGCCGCTGCGCGAGCTGTTCAAGGACGAGGTGCGCGCGCTCGGACGCGAGCTCGGCCTGCCCGAAGCCTTCGTCGGCCGCCACCCCTTTCCCGGTCCCGGGCTTGCCATCCGCATCCCCGGCGAGGTCAGCGCCGAGAAGTGCGACATCCTCCGCAAGGCGGACAAGATCTACCTCGAGGAGATCCGCAAGGCCGGGCTCTACGACGCGATCTGGCAGGCCTTCGCGGTGCTGCTCCCCGTCAAGACCGTCGGCGTGATGGGCGACGGCCGCACCTACGACCACGTGTGTGCGCTGCGCGCCGTGACGTCGATCGACGGCATGACCGCCGACGTCTACCCCTTCGACGCGAGCTTCCTTTCGAACGTCGCCACCCGCATCGTCAACGAGGTGCGCGGCATCAACCGGGTCGTGTACGACTACACGTCGAAGCCGCCCGGTACGATCGAGTGGGAGTAGTGTCGCCGATGACCGGTGTGACGCTCTATGGCATCCCCAATTGCGACACCGTGAAGAAGGCGCGGACGTGGCTGGACGCGCGCGGCGTCGCTCACGCCTTCCACGACTATAAGAAGGCGGGGATCGATCGTGACCGGCTCTCGGCCTGGGTCGCGGAGCTCGGTTGGGAGGCGGTGCTCAACCGGTCGGGCACGACGTTCCGGAAGCTGCCGGAAGGCGAGTGGGCCGGCATCGACGCGGCCAAGGCGATCGACCTCATGCTCGCGCAGCCGTCGATGATCCGCCGGCCGCTCCTCGATCTCGGCGACCGGCGCGAAGTCGGCTTCAAGCCCGAACGCTACGCGGCGATCTTCGGCGCCTAGGCTTCGGTCGCCGCCATCGCCATGATCGTCGCCCAATGGGCCGGCGTAAGCGGCACGATCGACAGGCGGAACTGGCGGAACAGCGGCAGATCGGCGAGCTTCGGCTCCGCCTTCATCGCGGCGAGCGTCACCGGCCGCCCGAGCGCGATCACCGGCGCGACCTCCACCGCCACGAAGCGGCCGGTGGGGTCGCCCGGATCGGGCCGCGCCTCGCCGACCACCTCCATCACGCCGACCGCCGCCAGCCCCTCGTTCGAATGGTAGAACAGCCCGCGGTCGCCGATCTTCATCGATTTGAGCCAGTTGGCGACCTGGTGGTTGCGGACCCCGTCCCAGAGCGTGCGGCCGTCGCGGACGAGATGGTCCCACGAATATTTGAACGGCTCGGACTTCATCAGCCAATATTGCATGGCGCCTTCGTAGCGCGGTCGCGCCGGCCGCGCTATGCTCCGGCGCATGTCAACGACCTTCACGCTCGACACCGCGACCTCGCGCGCGCACCCGGTGCCGGAGCCGGTGCGGCGGCTCACGGTGCCCGCGATCCAGAAGCGCAAGGGCGGCGAGCCGATCGTGATGCTCACCGCCTACACGGCGCGGATGGCCCAGCTCCTCGATCCCCACTGCGACATGCTGCTCGTCGGCGACTCGCTCGGGCAGGTCATCTACGGCCTCGACACCACGGTGAAGGTCACGCTCGACATGATGTGCGCGCACGGCGCGGCGGTCGTGCGCGGCTCCTACCGCTCGGTCGTGGTCGTCGACATGCCGTTCGGCAGCTACGAGGCGAGCCCGCAGGCGGCGTTCGCGTCCGCCGCGCGCATCATGCACGAGACCGGCGCGGCGGCGGTGAAGCTCGAGGGCGGCGTTGCGATGGCCGAGACGGTGGCTTTCCTGTCGAGCCGCGGCATCCCGGTGATGGGGCACGTGGGCCTCACCCCCCAGGCGGTCAACGCGCTCGGCGGCTACGGCGCCCGGGGCAAGAGCCAGGAGGAGTACGCCAAAATCGTGTCCGACGCGCAAGCGGTGGCCGAGGCGGGCGCGTTCGCGCTCGTGATTGAAGGGGTGGTCGAGCCGCTGGCCCGGCAGATCACGCAAAGCGTCGCCTGCCCGACCATCGGCATCGGCGCGTCGCCCGCCTGCGACGGTCAGGTTCTGGTGGTCGACGACATGCTCGGCATGTTCGAGCGTGTCCCGCGCTTCGTGAAGCGGTTCGACGATCTCGCGTCGCGCATCGACGCCACCGCGAAGGCCTATGCCGACGCGGTTCGCTCGCGCGAGTTCCCCGGTCCCGACAACCTCTACGCGGCGAAGGGCTGACCGGCGTGGCGACCGTTCGCGCGATGGTCGCCACCCTCCTCGCCTTGCTGGCGCTCGGTGCGGAGCCCGTCCGGGCCGGCAAGGCCGCGTTCGGCGGCTGGGCGGCCGCGGTGGTCGCCGGCGATTGGCGCGGCGCGAACGGGCTGCGGATCGAAGCGTTCGACAACGCGCGGCGCGATCTCGCGGCCGCCTTGGTCCGGTCGGGCTTCGACCCGTCCAACCTGCACCAGTTCTCGCCCGATCCTCGCCAGGGGGTGCTCGACGCGACGCCCGAGGCCCTGTCGAACCGTTGGTTCGAACTGACGTCGCGCGCGAGGGCCGGCTGCCTCGTCTACGTCACGTCGCACGGCGTCGAGGGTCGGATCAACATGGGCAAGCGCGAGTTGCGCCCGCGCGACCTCGACCTGATGCTCGACTTCACCTGCGCCGACCGTCCGACGGTCGTCGTGCTCTCGGCGTGCCATTCCGGCTCGTTCGTGCCGACGCTCGCGCAGGCCAACCGCCTCGTCGTCGCCGCGGCGCGCGCCGACCGAACCTCGTTCGGATGCAACGCGGGGTCCACCTACCCTTACTTCGACGAATGCGTGCTGAAGGCGCTTTCGTCGGCCCGCGACTTCGTCGCGGTCGCCGAGTCCGCGCGCACCTGCGTGACGGCGCGCGAGAAGGCGGAGAAGCTCGCCCCGCCGTCCGAGCCGCAGATCTCGGTCGGCGAGGACGTCGCCGAGCTCCTCCCGAAGCTGTCGCTCCGGCCGGACTAGCGGGAGTGATAGCCGCCCCATCGGCGGCGGCTAACGTAAACGTGAAGGATATCGCTGTCGCCCGGCCGGCGCGCGAAGCGCGTCGGGCGGCCCAGCCGGTGGGAGGGAAGATGAACTTCGACTTTTCCGACGACGCCAAGGCGCTGCGCGAGCAGGCGCGGCGCTTCCTCGATGAACGCGCCGGGCCGGGCGTCGCGCGCAAGGCGATGGACGGGAGCGATCCCTACGACGCCGAACTGTGGAAGGCGATCGTGGAGCTCGGCTGGACCGCCGCCCGCGTGCCCGAGGCGTACGGCGGCATCGGGCTGTCGGCGGAGGAGGCCTGCGTGCTCGCCGAAGAGCTGGGGCGCAGCCTCGCGCCGGTCCCCTTCGTCTCGACGCTCGCCGCCACCGAAGCTCTGCTCGCCGCGGGCTCGGACGAGCAGAAGGCGAAGTGGCTGCCCGGCATCGCCGACGGCTCGGTGATCGCGACGGTCGGCTGGGCCGAAGGCGACAGCGCCACGCCGGTCGCCGCGCGCGGCGTCCGCGCCGAAGCCGGCAGGCTCGTCGGCGCGAAGACGCCGGTGCCCGACCTGCTCGCCGCCGACATCGCGATCGTCACCGCCGCCGGACCCGACGGCCCGACGCTCCACCTCGTCGACCTCAAAGGCCCTGGCGTGTCGGTCGAAGCCGCGGGTACCCTCGACCTCGTGCGCCGCCACGGCCGGCTCGCGCTCGACGGCGCGCCGGCCGAGCCGCTCGGCGGCGTCGCGGCCTTCCACGCCTGGCTCGACCGCGCCGCCGTGCTTTCGGCGTGGGAAGCGATCGGAACGGCGAGCGTCGCGATGGAGATGGCGGTCGCCTACGCGAAGGAGCGCGTCGCCTTCGGGCAGAAGATCGGCCGGTACCAGGGCGTCAAGCACAAGTGCGCCGACATGTACGTCAAGCTCGAGCTCGCCCGCGCGCACGCGCTCTACGGCGCCTGGGCGATGTCAACCGATGCGCCGGAGCTCGGCCAGGCCGCGGCGGCGGCCCGGGTCGCCGCGCTCGACGCGCTCAAGCTCTGCGCCGAGGAGAATGTGCAGATCCACGGCGGCATCGGCTTCACCTGGGAGAGCGACTGCCAATTCTACTACCGACGCAATCGCCAGATCGCCTTCGCGCTCGGCAGCCGCACCTGGTGGGCCGACCGCCTCGTCCGCACGCTCGAGCGCCGCAACGCGCGCGCCGCCTGAACCGGAGACCGACATGGACTTCAACGACACGCCGCAGGAAGCCGAGTTCCGCGCCAAGGTGCGCGCCTGGCTTGTCGAGAACGCCGCTCCGTATGCCGACGTGCCCGACGACACGAGCCGGGAGGAATTCGTGCGCCGCGCCAAGGCATGGCAGAAGACCAAGCACGCGGCGGGTTATACCGGCATCACCTGGCCCAAGGCGTTCGGCGGCCAGGGGCTGACGCCGATGCACTCGATCATCTTCAACCAGGAAGAAGGCCGCACGCCGGCGCCGACCGGCCTCTACGCGATCGGCCTCGGCATGTGCATCCCGACCGTGTTCACCCACGGCTCGCCCGAGGTGATCCAGCGCTTCGTGCCCAAGGCGCTCGAGGGCGACGAGATCTGGTGCCAGCTCTTCTCCGAGCCGGCCGCCGGCTCGGATCTCGCCGGCATCCGGACCAAGGCGGTGCGCGACGGCGACGACTGGGTCATCAACGGCCAGAAGGTGTGGACGACCAACGCCCACCTCTCCGACTACGGCATCATCGTCACCCGCACCGACCCGTCGAAGCCCAAGCACAAGGGGCTGACGATGTTCATCGTCGACATGCGCGCGCCGGGCGTCGAGGCGCGGCCGCTGAAGCAGATGTCGGGCGGCGCCGACTTCAACGAGGTGTTCTTCACCGACGTACGCGTCCCCGACGCGTGGCGGCTGGGCGAGGTCGGCGACGGGTGGAAGGTCGCGCTCACCACGCTGATGCACGAGCGCCTGGCCGTCGGCGGCAAGCCGCGCCATTCGCCCGACTACAACACGCTGATCGACCTTGCCCGGCGGATCGAGAACGAGTTCGGCCCGGCGATCGAGCAGACCCACGTCCGGCAAAAGATCGCGGACGTCTACCTTGCCGACGAGGGCATCAAGCTGACGCAGATGCGCGCGCTCTCCGCGCTCTCGAAGGGCGAGATCCCGGGGCCCGAGCAGTCGATCTCCAAGGTCGTGGTCGCCAAGAACATGCAGGACATGGCCGCCTTCGCGCTCGACCTGTCGGAAGCGGCCGGATTCCTGACCGAGGAAGGCGGCGACCTGGAGCGTCTGCGCGGCAGCTACATGTGGTCGGCGGGCCTGCGCATCGCGGGGGGCACCGACGAGATCCTGCGGAACATCATCGCCGAACGCGTCCTCGGCCTGCCGGGCGACCTTCGGCCCGACAAGGACACGCCGTTCAACGAGGCGAAGCCGATCTAGCGCATCGCCGCGGCTCGGCGCGGAACACCGAGCCGTGGCTCCGGCCTCGGCGCCTGTGTCGCACCCGTTGAAGCACCGCCGTCGCTTCCCGATATCTCGGAACGGCGGCGTTACTTCAGGGGTTGGAAGCGCATGGCGACGAACCAGAAGATCTTCGAGCAGGTGTCCGTGGGCCTTTCGCGGCTCGATCGCAGCCCGCAGGCGGTACGGCGGCGCGTCGAGGCGCTCGAGCAACTGCTGGAGCGCGCCGTTCCCATCCCCGGCATCGGCCGCCGCGTCGGGCTCGACGCGATCGTCGGTCTGATCCCGGTCGTCGGCGACTGGATCACGGGCGCGATGTCGGCCTACCTGATCTGGGAAGCGCGCAACCTCGGCATGACGAAGTGGCAGCTCGCCCGCATGTCCGCCAACGCCGGCTTCGACACGCTCGTCGGCATGGTGCCCTTCGCCGGCGACCTGTTCGACTTCGCCTTCAAGTCGAACACGCGCAACCTGCGCCTCATCAAGCGCCACCTCGACCGGCATCACCCGAACACGGTCACGATCGAGGGCGAGCTGGCGAACGCGCCGCGCCGCCGCTGGACCGACTGAGGCGCACTTCCCGCTCCGTCGCGCGAGCGACGCGATCCGAGCCGCCTTCAGGCGAAGTCGAGGCCGATGTCGGCGGCCGGCGCGGACTGGGTTATGCGCCCCACCGAGACATAGGTGACGCCGGTTTCGGCGATGGCCCGGATCGTGTCGAGCCGGACGCCGCCCGACGCCTCGGTCGGCACGCGCCCGCCCACCAGCCGCACCGCCTCGCGGAGCGTCTCGGGTCCCATGTTGTCGAGCAGCAGCCGGTCGGCGCCGGCGGCGAGCGCCGGTTCGATCTGGTCGATCCGGTCGACCTCCACCACCACGTCCCGGAGCCCAGCCGCCTTGGCGGCGCGCACCGCGGGCTCGACGCCGCCCGCCACCGCGATGTGGTTGTCCTTGATCATCACGCCGTCGTCGAGGCGCATCCGGTGGTTGGTCGCGCCGCCCATCCGCGTCGCGTATTTCTCGAGCACGCGCAGGCCCGGCAGGGTCTTGCGCGTGTCGAGCAGGATGCAACCCGTCCCGTCGATCGCGTCGACGTACCGGCGGGTCATCGTGGCGATGCCCGTCAGGTGCTGCACCGTGTTGAGCGCCGAGCGTTCGGCGGTCAGCAGCGCGCGCGCGTTGCCACGTAGCCGCATGAGGTCGGTCCCGGCCGCCACTCGCGCGCCGTCTTCGACGAGCCGTTCGATCCGCACCTCGGGATCGAGCGCGCGGAAGAAGGCCTCGGCGAGCGGCAGGCCCGCGACCACGACGGCGTCGCGGCTGTCCATCACCGCGGTCAGCTCCGCCTCGGCCGGGATGACCGCCCGCGAGGTCAGGTCGCCGCCCGCGCCCATGTCCTCGGCGAGCGTCGAACGCACGAACGCGTCGACGTCGAAACCGCCGCTTCCGGGATCCTGCGGGTTCATGCCTTCTTCGCCGCGATCCATCGGTCGATCTTCGTCTCCAGGACGCCGAGCGGCAGCGCGCCGGTCATCAGCACCTGCGCGTGGAACTCGCGAGGATCGAACCTGTCTCCCAGCGCCTGCTCCGCGCGGGTGCGGAGCTCGCGGATCTTTATCGCGCCGATCATGTAGCTCAGCGCCTGCCCGGGATTCGCGATGTAGCGCTCGGTCTCGGCGGTGGCGTTGGCGCGCCCGCGCGAGCTGTTGTCGAGGATGTACTGGATCGACCGGTCGCGGGTCCAACCCTTGGTGTGGATACCGGTGTCGACCACCAGCCGGATGGCGCGGAACAGCTGCGAGTCGAGGTAGCCGAAATACTGGTAGGGATCTTCGAGCACGCCGAGCTCGCGGCCCAGCATCTCCGCGTAGAGCGCCCAGCCTTCGACGTAGGCGGTGTTGCCGCCGAAGCGCATGAAGTTCGGGAGTTCGGCGTTCTCCTGCGCGAGGCTGATCTGGAAGTGGTGCCCGGGCGCGCCCTCGTGGAGGTAGAGCGTCACCATCGAGGGCGTGGTGCGCGACGGCAGGTCGTAGGCGTTGAAGTAGAACACGCCCGGCCGCGACCCGTCGGGCGTGCCCGAACTATAGGACCCGCGCGCCGCTCCCTTCTCCGTCAGCGCCGGCGTCGGCCTGATCTCGAGCGGCGCCTTCGGCAAGGTCGCGAACAGCCGACCGATGTTGGCGTCCACGCGCTTGCCGATGGCGACATACTCCGCCTGCAGCCACTCCCGCGACTTCGGCTTGAACTTCGGGTCGGCGCGGATGTGATCGAAGAACTGGCGCAGCGTGCCCTCGAAGCCGACACGGGCTTTCACCTTCTCCATCTCGCCCTGAAGGCGCGCGACCTCGCGCAGGCCGATGTCGTGGATCTCCGCCGGCGCGAGCGTGGTCGTCGTCTCGCGTTCGGCGAGGAACCGGTAGAGGTCCGCGCCGCCCTTCATGTCGCCGAGACCGACGCTCGCGCGCGCCTTCGGCAGATAGTCGGTCCGGATGAAGTCGCGCAGCCGGGTCAGCGCGGGCCGGATGCGGTCGCGGATCGAGGCCGCGTAGGCCGTCTTCAGCCGCGTCTGCTCGGCCGCCGGGACGTCGGCCGGAAAGTTCGCGACCGGCCGGTAGAAGGCGCTGCCCTCCACGCCCTCGGCGAGCATCGCGTCGAGCTGCTCCAGCACGTTTTCCATCACGAGTCGCGGCTGGACCACGCCCGAAGCGAGCCCCTGACGCATCCGCGCGACGGCGTTGTCGCTCAGCCGAACGAAGTCGTCGACGCGCTTTAGACCGTTCTCGTAATCGGCGACGGTCTTGAAAGGCGCCACGCTCTCGCCCGAATTGAGCTCGGAGAAGAAGGTGTGGAAGCCGTTGAAGTGATCGATCGGGCGCACCGCTGTCAGCGCCAGCAGGTCGGGCTGCAGCCCGCGCAGATCCATCGTCCGCTGCCACTTGAATGTGTCGTAGGCGACCTGCTCGGCGGGCGAGAGCCTGGATCGGTCGATGCGCGCAAGGCGCTCGAGGTCGGACTCGGCCGCGGCGCGCTCGGCGGCGTAGTATTCGTCGGTGACGAATTCGCCGAAGCGGTCCGCGTAGCGCAGGTCGCCGCGATAGAGCGCGGATACCGGATTGCGCCGAAGGCTCGCCTCGTCGCTCTGCGCGAACAAAGAGCGGAGCCGTTCGGATTCGGAGGCCACCGTCGGCGCGACAGAAGCGGCCGTGTCGGCCGCCGGCGCCTCGGCGGTGGCGCAAGCGGCGAGCGTCAGCACGGCGGCTGTGCCGAGCAGCAGGCGGCGGATCATTTCGCGTCTCCCAGTTCGCGCTTCAGATAGGCCATGAGCAGCGCGGCCCGATGGGCATCCTCGGCGTGGTCGGCGCCCACCGAGTGGCCGCCTTCGAGATATTCGTGGAAATAGAAGCGGTTGCCGTACGCGCCCAGCCGCGCCGCCATCTTCCGGGCGTGACCGGGGTGCACGCGGTCGTCCTTCGTCGAGCCGTAGAAGAACACCGCCGGATATCTCACGTCGGGCTTGAGGTTCTGGTAGGGCGAGTAGCGCGAGATGTAGGCCCAGTCCGCCGGCTTGTCCGGATCGCCGTACTCGTCCACCCACGACGCGCCCGCGAGCAGCTTCGAGTAGCGCTTCATGTCGTGGAGCGGCGATCCCGAGATCACCGCCGAATAGAGGTCCGGCCGCTGCGTCAGGGCCGCGCCCACGAGCACGCCGCCGTTCGAACGGCCCGAGATCCCCACCTTGCCCTTCGCGGTGACGCCGGTGCGGATCAGGTCCTCGGCCACGGCGTGAAGGTCGTCGAAGCTCTTCTGCCGGTTCTCGCGCAGCACCGATCGATGCCATTCGGGACCGTACTCGCCGCCGCCGCGGATGTTGGCGAGCACATAGGCGTTGCCCTCCTCGGTCCAGAACATCGCCAGCGGGCCGGCGCGGTAGGGCTGCCCGGTGAGGTAGCCGGGCGTCTGCGCGGCCCGGAAGCCGCCGTAGGCATGGATGAGGGTCGGGACCGGTCCGTTCGCCACCTTCTTCCGCACGAGGAAGTAGGGCACGCGCGTGCCGTCCTTCGAGGTGGCGAAGCGCTGCTCCACGGTGGACGCGCTCGCGTCGAACTTGGCCGGCAGGCTCTGGACGAGCGCCGGCTTGGCCGACGGCTCGACGGCGTAGAGCGCGGGCGGCGTCAGCATGCCTTCGACGGTGACGAAGGCGAGGTCCGATCTGCCCGCCGCCTCGAGCAGGCGGACGGTGCTGTTGGCGGCGAGCGGCACGACCGCGCGGCTCCACGTTCCGTCGGCCGCGCGGCGCAGCGCGAAGAGCTTCCCCGACACGTCGTCGAGCGCCTTCACCCACAGCACGCCGTCGGAGGCGGCCACCTCCTCGATCGCCTGGGTCCGGGTCGGGGCCATCACCAGCTCGGGCGCCGACGGCCGCCCGGCCGCGATTTCGGCCAAGCCGTAGGCGACCACCGATCCTTCGGGGTAGCGACGCGCGCCGACCGCGAGCGGGCTCTGCAGCTTTGCGATCAGGCGGCCGTCGATCACGTCGTGGAAATCGGCGTCCTCCGGTACGGGGGTCCGAACGACGCGCCCGTCCGGCGCGAGCAGCGACAGCTCGGAGGTCCAGAAGGTCTTGCCGCGTTCGAGGAGCACCCAACGCCGATCGCCGTCGGACCGGGCGATCGGCGTCACCGCGACGTCGGTCTTCGCGCCTTCGAGCACCGTGCGGGCCGCACCGAGCGGCGTGCCGCGCTTCCATAGCTTGGCGACCCGGCCGTACCCCGAGGTGGTGAGCGTGTCGGGCCCGAAGTCGGTGACGACGGCGAGCGTGTCCGCGTCCACCCAGGCGACGTTGCTCTTCGCCTCGGGCAGCACGAAGCCGCCCTCGACGAACCGGCCGGTCGACAGGTCGAACTCGCGCACCACGTCGGCGTCGGTCCCGCCGGGGCTGAGCGAGACGAGGCAGCGGCGATAGTCCGGCGGGAGGCAATCCGCGCCGTGCCAGACCCAGCTCCGCCCCTCCTGCTTGCCGAGCGCGTCGACGTCGATCAGCGTCCGCCACTGCGGCTTGCCGGCCCGATAGGCCGAGAGCGGCGACACGCGCCACACACCCCGGGGATTCCGCGCGTCGCGCCACAGATTGGCGACGAGGTCGCCCATGACGGCGTCGGGCGTCGCGATCTGGCGCTCGTCGTCGAGGATCGCGCGGGCGCGATCGCGATACGCCTCGAACGTCGGATCGGCGGTCAACCGATCCTCGGTGGCCTTGTTCCAGGCCTTGACCTGGGCCAGCGCCCGCTCCCCTTCGATCTCCTCGAGCCAGATGTAGGGGTCTTCGGCGGTTTCGGCGGCGGTCAACGCGATCAGCGACGCGGCGCCGGCCGCGAGCCAGGCAAGCTTGCGCAAAGATGCTCTCCCCGGATTATCGTTGCCCTTCCTCTAGCGGGCCCGCGATTGCGGCGGAAGCCGGCACCTCGCGACGGCGGTGCGCTTGTCTCGCGTCGCCTCGGGACGCATCATGCGGGCATGCCGGGGATTTCGCTGATCCTGTTCTTGTGGTTCGCCGCGTCGGCGGCGCCAGCCGATACGGCGCGCGGAGTCGCCGACCGGCTCGCGGGCGAATGGAACAACGATGCGCAGTACGCGGCCGCGCCGGCCGCGGTCCGCGTCGCCCCGAGCGTGGGCGGTGTGTGGCTCGATCGCCAGCACGCGCGCCTCGTTCGGGTCGAGGCGCCCGCGGTGGGGCGCGACGTGCTCTACCTCGAATGGCGGTCGGGATCGCCGGACGGTCCGATCAGCCGGCAGCGCATCTGGTCGCTCCGCGACACGCCCGGCGGCGTGCGCATGGACTATTTCACGATCGCGAGGCCCGAACGCTTCGCCGGCCGCGGCACCGAACCGGGCGCGTTCGCCGCGCTGCAGCCCGCCGAGCTCACCGGCTACGGCGAGGCCTGCGCCGTCCGCTTCTCGCGAGCCGGCGGGGCATGGGCGGGACGGGTCGACCCGGCCGACTGCGCGATCACAGCGCGCTCGGGCCGCCGCATGTCGCTCGACGTGACGATCCGGCTGACGCCCGCGACGCTCGAGTACCGAGAGAAGGGCCGGCTCGAGGGCGGGGCGCTCGCCTTCGACGTCCCGTCCTGGTCGGCCTACGACTTCCGACGAGCGCCGGGGAAGCCGTAGCCCGACGGCCGGGCGTCAGTCGCCCGTCACGCGTACGTTCGAAACGTCGCCCGCGCCGACGGTCGCGCTCGCCATGGCGAGCATTCGGTCGAGCGGCTTCTGCGCCGCGACGCGGATCTCCTCGGGCACGACGATCTCGGGCTCGAGGTCGCGCAGGCAGAGGTAGAGCTTCTGCATCGAGTTCAGCGCCATGTACGGGCACATGTTGCAGTTGCAGTTCCCGTCCGCGCCCGGGGCGCCGATGAAGCGCTTGTGCGGCGCCGCCTTCTCCATCTGGTGAATGATGCGCGGCTCGGTGGCGACGATGATCGTCTCGGCCGGCGAGGCCAGCGCGTAGGCGAGGATCGCGCTCGTCGAGCCGACGTGGTCGGCGTGGTCGAGGATGTGCGCCGGGCATTCGGGATGCGCGGCGATCGGGGCCTCGGGATGCTGGGCCTTGAGCTTGAGCAGCTCCTTCTCCGAGAAGGCCTCGTGCACGATGCACGAGCCCTGCCAGAGCAGCATGTCGCGGCCGGTCTTGCGGTTGAGGTAGGCGCCGAGGTGCCGGTCGGGCGCGAAGATGATCTTCTGGTCGCGCGGCAGCTGGCTGATGATCTTCTCGGCCGAGCTCGAGGTCACGATGATGTCCGAGTGCGCCTTCACCGCCGCCGAGCAGTTGATGTAGGTGAGCGCGATGTGGTCCGGATGCGCCGCCCGGAAGGCGGCGAACTCCTCGGGCGGACACGAGTCCTCGAGGCTGCACCCCGCCTTCATGTCCGGCAGCACCACCTTCTTCTGGGGCGACAGGATCTTCGCCACCTCGGCCATGAAGCGCACGCCGCAGAAGGCGATCACGTCGGCGTCGGTCGCCGCGGCCTTGCGCGACAGATCGAGGCTGTCGCCGACGAAGTCGGCGATGTCCTGCAGCTCGGGCTCCTGATAATAGTGCGCGAGGATCACGGCGTTGCGCTCCTTGCGCAGCCGGTTGATCTCCTCTCGGAGATCGAGGCCCGCGAGGGGTTCGCGGCGGTCGAGCATGTTCAGGCGTGCGTCCATCTCGGCTTTCCTACATCGCCTGCCCGACCTCGTCGCGGAAGCGGACGACGACGTCGGCATCCACGCCTGCGGCGGCGAGCGGCAGTTCGAACGTTCGTTCCACGGCGGCGCGCGTCGCATCCCGCGCAAGCCGTTGCAATATAGGAGCTCTCGCTTCCTTTAGGAGGGCCTCGCGCAGCTTCGCGCGGTTCGCGGCGTCGAGCGCTCGCTCGGCGTTCCCCAGCGCCATGAGCAGTCGGCCGTCCTCGTATTCTTGGATCCGGGCCAGATCGACGGCGGGCTCCGAAATCTCGATCGGCGGCAGGTCGACCGTCAGCGTGCGCGCGGCGGCGTTCCAGGCGAGGTCGGCCGGCCGCAGCTTCGCCCAGTCGAGCTCGTAGCGCACGAGGCCGGGGACGATCATCGTCTTGCGCGAGGAAAGCCCGAGCCGCTGGACCTCGGACGTCACCGCCACCGTGAACCTCGCCGCGAACGCGGTCAGCCGGTTCTGCGCCTGCACCGCCTCCAGATTGGCCTGAGCGATCGTGCCGACGTCCGGTTCGCCCGCCGTGCGGAGATGGGTCACCGCCACGGCGCCGAGCACGAGCCCGGCCAGCAGCGCGAGGATCGCGGGGCCGAACCGCTTCATGCCGCAAGCCGCCATGTCTCGCCGTCGCGGGCCACCAGCCCCTTGGCCTCCATGTCGATGAGATGCGCGAGCACCGAGCGTCCGGCCGCCGGGTGGAGCACCGGCGCCACGTTCGCGTACATCGACGCCACCATAGCGGGGATCGGCTTCGCCCCTTCCCCCAGCAGCTTGAGGATCTGGCCTTCGCGCTGCTTCCGGTGCGTGATGAGCCCGCGCACCAGCCGCTGTGGATCGGTCACCGCCGGACCGTGCGTCGGGTAGTAGACCGAGTCGTCGCGATCGAGGAGCTTGCGCAGCGACGCCATGTAGGCCGCCATGTCGCCGTCGGGCGGCGTCACCACCGTCGTGGACCAGCCCATGACGTGGTCGCCGCTGAACAGCGCCCGTTCCTGCGGCAGCCCGAAGCACAGGTGGTTCGACGTGTGCCCCGGCGTGTGCAGCGCGACGAGGGTCCAGCCCGGTCCCGAGACCGCCTCGCCGTCGGCGAGCACGCGGTCGGGGGCGTAGGTCGAGTCGAACCCGGCCTCGACCTTCGGGCCGTCGTCGTCCGCGGTCAGGATCGGGGCGCAGCCCACGACGGCCGCGCCGGTCGCCGCCTTCATCGCCGGAGCGGCGGGCGAATGGTCCTTGTGCGTGTGGGTCACGACGAGATGGCTCACCGTCTCGCCGGCGACCGCGTCGAGCACGGCCGCCACGTGCGCCGGATCGTCCGGGCCGGGGTCGATGATCGCGACCGTCCCCTCGCCGATCACGTAGGTGCCCGTGCCGGTGAAGGTGAACGCGCTGGGGTTGCGCGCGAGGACCCGTCGCACGAGCGGGCTCACCCGCTCGACCTGCCCGTAGGGCGCCTTGGCGATGATGTCGTCCATCCGGGTGGATGTGGCAGCGCCGGCGAGCGCTGCCAACCCCTAGCCGGCGGAGAAGGCTCCGCAGGCTTGGCGACCGCCGGCGTTGCCGGTCGGGTCGGTGCGGTAGTCGTCGACGCCCGCGTGCACCACGAGCGCCGCGCCGTCCGCGTCGAGCATCGCGTTCGGACCGCCCGTCATCGTCACGCCCATGACATGCGCGGAGACCTTGCCGCGTCCATTCGCGCCGATCGTCACGTTGGGCAGGTCGCCCTTGTGCGGCCCGGCCGGGTTCTGCGCGCCATGCTGGCGGCCTTCGGGATTCCAGTGCGGGCCGGCCGAGGCGAAGTCGGGCGGCGTGCAGACGCCGACCGCGTGGACGTGGACGGCGTAGGTGCCCGGCGCGAGCCCCTCGAGCGCGCCTTCGATGTGGACGCCGTCACCCATCGGGCGCGCGGTCGCCCGACCCTTGACCGCGCCGTCCTTGTCGCGGAGCTGCGCGTAGGCGATCGGCCCGCCCCCGCCGCCGGACGCTCCTGCGGACGCGGAGGTTGCCGGCCCGTCGGTCGCCGTGGCGCAACCGGCCAGCACCAACCCCGCCGTGATCGTCCATGCCGCAATCTTCATCGCGATCCTCCTCTTACCTTCGGCGGAGCAACGCAGCCGACGGCTCGGCGGTTCAGTGCGCGAGCGCCTTCACGATCTCGTCGACCATCTTCTTCGCGTCGGCGAGCAGCATCATCGTGTTGTCGCGGTAGAACAGCTCGTTGTCGACGCCGGCGTAGCCCGCGCCGCCCATCGAACGCTTCACGAACAGCACGGTCGCCGCCTTTTCGACGTCGAGCACCGGCATGCCGTAGATGGGCGACGACTTGTCGGTCTTCGCCGCCGGGTTGGTCACGTCGTTCGCGCCGATGACGAAGGCGACGTCGGCCTGCCCGAACTCGTTGTTGATGTCCTCGAGCTCGAAGACCTCGTCGTAAGGGACGTTCGCCTCCGCGAGCAGCACGTTCATGTGCCCGGGCATGCGGCCCGCCACCGGATGGATGGCGTACTTCACCTCGACGCCCTCCTTCTTGAGGAGGTCGGCCATCTCGCGCAGCGTGTGCTGCGCCTGCGCCACCGCCATGCCGTAGCCGGGGACGACGATCACCTTCGACGCGTTCTTCATGATGAACGCCGCGTCGTCCGCCGACCCGCGCTTGTAGGACCGGTCGACCGCGGCCGCCGCGCCCCCGGCGCTCGCCTCGGCGCCGAAGCCGCCGGCGATGACGCTGATGAAGCTGCGGTTCATCGCCCGGCACATGATGTAGCTGAGGATCGCGCCGCTGGAGCCCACCAGCGCGCCGGTGATGATCATCGCCGAGTTCTGCAGCGTGAACCCCATCGCGGCGGCCGCCCAGCCCGAGTAGCTGTTCAGCATCGAGACCACGACCGGCATGTCGGCGCCGCCGATCGGGATGATGAGCAGGAAGCCGATGAGGAACGACAGCGCCGTGATCGTCCAGAACACCCAGGGCGACTGGTCGGTGAGGAAATAGCCGATCAGCCCGAGGATGAGCGCGAGCGTGCCGAGGTTGATGAGGTGCCGGCCCGGCAGCAGGATCGGCGCGCCGCTCATGTTGCCGTTCAGCTTCAGGAAGGCGATCACGCTCCCCGAGAAGGTGATGGCGCCGATCGCGACGCCGAGCCCCATCTCGACCCGGCTGGCGGGGAAGATGCTCACGAACGACGGCGCGGCGATCGGCGTGACGCGCACGCCGATGCCGAAGGCTTCCGGGTTGAGGAACGCGGCCGCGCCCACCAGCACCGCCGCGAGACCCACGAGGCTGTGGAAGGCGGCGACGAGCTGCGGCATCGCGGTCATCGCGATGCGACGGGCGATGAGGAAGCCGATCGCGCCGCCGATCGCAATGGCGCCGAGGATCTCGGGAAGGCTGGCGAGATCGTGGATCGCGAGCGTGGTGACCACCGCGATCGCCATGCCGATCATGCCGAAGCGGTTGCCGCGCTGGCTCGTCGCCGGGCTCGACAGCCCGCGCAGCGCGAGGATGAAAAGCACGCCCGAAACGAGGTAGGCGATCGCCACCCAGGCCGGCGTGTCGGTAGCCGCGTGCTCCATCGCTTACCCCCTGCCCCCGGTCGCCACCGCTACCGGTCCTTCTTCTTGTACATCGCGAGCATGCGCTGCGTGACGGCGAAGCCGCCGAAGATGTTGACGCTCGCCAGCACCACCGCGAGCAGGCCGAGCCACTTCGCCACCGGCGATCCGGCCGCGGCCGCCGCGATCAGCGCGCCCACGATGATCACCGACGAGATCGCGTTGGTGACCGCCATCAGCGGCGTGTGGAGCGCCGGCGTCACCGACCAGACGACGTAGTAGCCGACGAAGCAGGCCAGCACGAAGATCGACAGGATCGAGATGAAGTCCATTCGTGCCTCCCGCGGAACTCAGCTCTGCAGATTGGGATGGATGACCTGACCGCCGCGCGTCAGCGTCACGCCCTTCACGATCTCGTCGTCTTCGGGCAGCGAGAGCGACTTGGCTTCCTTGTCCCAGAAGGCCGAGATGAAGTTGAAGAGGTTGCGGGCGTAGAGCGCGCTCGCGTCCGCCGCGAGGCGGCTCGGCACGTTGCGGTGGCCGACGATCCTGACGCCGTGGCGCTCGACGACCTGGCCCGCGACCGCGCCCTCGACGTTGCCGCCGTGTTCGACCGCGAGGTCGACGATCACCGAGCCGGCGCGCATCGACGCCACCTGCGCGTCCGAGATCAGCCGCGGCGCGAGGCGGCCGGGGATCAGCGCGGTCGTGATGACGATGTCCTGCTTGGCGATGTGGGACGACACGAGCTCGGCCTGCGCCGCCTTGTACTCGTCGGACATCTCGGTGGCGTAGCCGCCGGTGCCCTCGCCCTCGATGCCCTTCACGTTCTCGACGAAGATCGCCTTGGCACCGAGCGACTCGATCTGCTCCTTCGTCGCCGCGCGGACGTCGGTCGCCGAGACGATCGCGCCGAGCCGCCGCGCGGTGGCGATCGCCTGGAGGCCGGCCACGCCGACACCCATCACGAACACGCGCGCCGCCGAGATCGTGCCGGCCGCCGTCATCATCATCGGCAGCGCGCGGCCGTATTCCGCCGCGGCGTCGAGCACCGCCTTGTAGCCGGCGAGGTTCGACTGCGAGGACAGCACGTCCATCGACTGCGCGCGCGTGATGCGCGGCATGAACTCCATGGCGAGCGCGTCGAGCCCCGCGGCGGCGTAGCCGGCGATGCGCTCGCGGTCGGCGTAGGGGCTGAGGATGCCGGCCAGCATCGCGCCGGGCCTCGCGTCGGCGAGCGCCGAGGGCTCCGGTCCCTGGACCGTCAGCACGAGGTCGGCGCCGCTCAGGATCTTCGCGCGATCGGCGACGTCGGCACCGGCCTCTACGAACGCGGCGTCGGCGATGCTCGCGCCCGAGCCGGCGCCGGCCTCGACGGCGACGGCCGCGCCGAGGCCGATCAGCTTTTTGACGGTTCCGGGGGTGGCGGCGACCCGGCGCTCCGCTTCAGACGTCTCTCGAAGCACCGCGATCTTCATAGCCCCCGCTCCCCCGGCCGTTATTCGCTGAACACGAAAGCGAAGAGGCCGATCAGCACGATCGTGACGAGGATCGTCGCCCACTTCGTCATCGTGAGGAAGCCCGAATAGGTCTTCGCGTGATCCTTCGTGTCGCTTCGCGGCGCGTTTTCGGCAGCCATCGCTGTACCCCTGTCTGGACTGAACACGACGACTTCATAGCAAAGCGAGTGCCGCTGTGAAGCGGGATAGCGCCCGCCGCGTCCGCACCGTCATTCCTGTCGGAACGGAAGCCGCGAGAAATGGCGCGGCCGAGGCGTACCGGCGCGAAAGGGACGCGTCGGCCTTTGCTCGCGGCTCCTGCTCGGCGGCGATCAGCCGCCGCTCGGCAGGCCCACGGCGTGGCGGAGGCGATGCTCCTGCGACCGCTCGGCTTCCGCGCGGCCGCGATCGGCGGCCTCGCGCCACTGGGTGGCCGTCATGCACGCCTTGCGGCGCTGCACCAGCGAGCCGGTCTTCCCCTCGCGCTTGCAGATGAGTTTTTCGGGCTGGGCGGCGGGAGCGGCCGTCGGCTGCCCTTCGGACGCATGAGCCTGCGCGCCCATGGCGAGCACGGCAAGAGAGACGAACACCCGGCGCATAAGACCTCCCATCGAAATCCACCAACCATCCGCCGGCGTCGAACCGGCATCGGCTCCGTCACCCCCGACGTTGAAGCGGTTGCAGTCTGGCGTCTTTACGGAGCGCAAACAAGATGGATCGATCGACGGCGCGACGCGCGCTGGAAAGTCCGCGGCGCCCCCGGGCCCGGCGCTAGATCCCACCCATGCAGAGGTATTTGATCTCGAGATAGTCCTCGATGCCGTATTTCGAGCCTTCGCGGCCGATGCCCGAATGCTTGACGCCGCCGAAGGGCGCGACCTCGGTCGAGATGATGCCGGTGTTGATGCCGACGATGCCGTACTCCAGCGCCTCCGCCACCCGCCAGACGGTGCCGAGGTCGCGCGAGTAGAAATAGGCGGCTAGCCCGAAGCGCGTGTCGTTGGCCTGGGCGACGGCGTCCGCCTCGTCGGTGAAGCGAAACACCGGCGCCACCGGACCGAAGGTCTCCTCCTTCGCCACCGCCATCGCGGGCGTGACGTCGGCGATGACGGTGGGCGTGAAGAAGGTGCGGCCGAGTTCGTGGCGCGTGCCGCCCGAGATGACCCGCCCGCCGTGCGCCACCGCGTCCGCGATGTGCTCCTCGACCTTCGCGACCGCCGCGTCGTCGATCAGGGGGCCGACGTCGATGCCGGCGTCGGCGCCGTTGCCGATCCTCAACTTCCCGGTCGCCTCCGCGAGCCGCTCGACGAAGGCGTCGTAGATACCGGCCTGCGCGTAGATGCGGTTGGCGCAGACGCAGGTCTGGCCGGCGTTTCTGAACTTCGACGCGATCGCGCCCTTGACCGCCTCGTCGAGGTCGGCGTCGTCGAAGACGATGAACGGCGCGTTGCCGCCGAGCTCGAGGCTCACCTTGGTGACGTTCTCGGCGCAGGCGGCCATGAGCTGCTGGCCGATCTCGGTCGAGCCGGTGAACGAAAGCTTCCGGACGAGCGGGTTCGACGTCATCTCGCCCGCGATCTCGCGCGCACCGCCGGTGAGGCAGGAGAGCAGCCCCTTCGGCAGCCCGGCCTCTTCGGCGAGCGCGCACAGCGCGAAGGCCGACAGCGGCGTCGCGGTCGCCGGCTTCAGGACCATCGAGCAGCCCGCGGCGAGCGCGGGGCCCGCCTTGCGCGTGATCATCGCCGCCGGGAAGTTCCAGGGCGTGATGGCGGCGGTGACGCCTATCGGCTGCTTCAGCACCACGATGCGCTTGTCGGGCGCGTGGCTCGGGATCACGTCGCCGTAGACGCGCTTTCCTTCCTCGGCGAACCATTCGATGAAGGAGGCCGCGTAGGCGATCTCGCCCTTCGCCTCGCCGAGCGGCTTACCCTGCTCGGCGGTCATGATTCGCGCCAGGTCGTCCTGGTTCGCCATCATCAGATCGAACCAACGGCGGAGCACGGCCGAGCGCTCCTTCGCCGTCTTCGCCGCCCACGGCCCCATCGCGGCCCGCGCCGCCTCGATCGCCGCTCGCGTCTCGGCCGCTCCCAGGCGCGGCACCCGCGCGATCAGCCCGCCGGTCGCCGGGTTGGTGACGTCGATGGTCGACGGCGACGTCACCCATTCACCCGCGACGTACGCCGCCTCGCGCAGCAGGTCGGGGCGGTTCAGGTCGAGCGGTTCGCGGGTCATGGTTGCTCCTGCTGGGCGGCGAGCGCCTTCGACCGGCTGCGATGGGTGAGGCGGATGCCGATCAATGCCAGCTCGTAGAGGATGCAGAGCGGGATCGCGAGCATCAGCTGGGAGATCACGTCGGGCGGGGTGATGACCGCGGCCACCACGAACGAACCCACGATCGCGTAGCGCCGCCCCGCGGTAAGCTGCTGCAGCGTCACGATGCCCGCCCGCTCGAGCAGCATGAGCAGCACGGGCAGCAGGAAGGAGACGCCGAACGCGAAGATGAAGTTCATCACCAGCGACAGATAGTCGGCGATGGCCGGAAGCGCGCTCACCGACAGGTCGCCGCTCGTCTGCTGGTAGCCGAGGAAGAAGCGGAACGCCGTCGGCATCACGACGTAGTAGGCGAGCGCCGCGCCCATCGTGAACAGCACCGGCGTCGCCAGCAGGAAGGGCAGCAGCGCCCGCTTCTCGTGCCGGTAGAGGCCCGGCGCTACGAACATCCAGATCTGGTTCGCGATGATCGGGAAGGCGAAGAAGAAGGCCGCGAACAGCGCGACCTTTACCTCGGTGAAGAAGGCCTCGTAGAGCTTGGTGTAGATGAGCTGCTTCTCGCCGCCCGGGCCGACCGCCTCGACGTAGGGTTGCGCCAGGAAGCGGAAGATGTCCCCCGCGAAATAGAAGGCGAGGCCGAAGCAGAGCGCCAGCGCAACCACGCTGCGCAGGAGCCGCTGCCGAAGCTCGACCAGATGCTCGAGGAGCGGCGCCTTGCTGTCGTCGATGTCCTTCACGGAGCGGGCGGCGGATTGGTCGGCCGGTCGGTCTCGGGCACAGGAGGCGCCGTCGCGGGCTTGGCGACGGGCGTCGGCGGCGCATCGAAATCGTCGAGATCGGCGTCCCGTTCAGGTTCGGGCAGGTGCCGCAGGTCGGGCGTGGCCGCCATGATCGATTGGTTATGCGCCGCCCACTGCTTGTTCATCTCCTCGATCTCGGCTTCGCGCACCATGGCGTCGAACCCCGATCGGAACTGGCGCGCCATCGATCGCGCCCGGCCGGTCCAGCGCCCGACCTGACGCAGCAGATTCGGCAGCTCCTTCGGGCCGACGACGATGAGCGTCACGATGGCGATGAGCAGCAGCTCGGAATAGCCGACGTCGAACATGGGCGGGCCGTACCGGCGTTACGGCCGATTCGCTTCCTCGCGCGCGACGGTCGGCGTGTCGGCCGTGGACGTGTGCGCCACCTGGCGCGGGGCGGCCGGCGCGTCGTCGTCCGCCAGTCCCTTCTTGAAGCTTTTGATGCCCTTCGCGAGGTCGCCCATCATGTCGGAGATGCGGCCCTTGCCGAACAGCAGCAGGATGACCAGCGCGACCACCAGCCAGTGCCAGATGCTCATCGAACCCATCGTGGGTCTCCTTAGAATGCCCGGTGCGTAGGTGGGGCGTTTGCCGAAGGGTTTCTAGCCCAGCGCCCGGCGCACTTCTAGTCGCCGTCCTCGGCTGCGCCGCCGTCCGCGTCGCCCTCCGGGTGCGGCTGGCCGGCGATCGACAGATCGATCGCGTCGAGAAGGCCCGCCGCCTTGAGCTCGCCGATGCCCGGCAGGTCGCGGCGGCTGGCGAGCCCGAAGTGGACGAGGAAGTTCGGGGTGGTGGCGTAGAGGAGCGGACGACCGGGCACTTCCCGGCGTCCGGCGGGGCGCACCCAGCCCGCCTCCATCAGCACGTCGAGCGTGCCCTTCGAGATCGACACGCCGCGGATCTCCTCGATCTGCGCGCGCGTCACCGGCTCGTGGTAGGCGATGATCGCCAGCGTCTCGACCGCCGCGCGGCTCAGCCGCCGGACCTCCTCGCGCTCGCGGCGCAGCACGTGCGACAGGTCGGGCGCGGTCTGGAACTGCCAGCGTCCGCCGCGTTCGACGAGGTTGACCCCGCGCGCCTCGTAGGACGCCGCCAGCTCGCCGAGCAGCGCTTCGACGCTCGCGCCTTCGGGCATGTAGGCTTCGATCTCCGACACCGTCAGCGGCTTTTCGGCGGCGAACAGGATCGCCTCGGCCATGCGCAGATGCTCGGGCTCGATCACCGACGCGCCTTGACGTGCAGCGGACCGAACGCGTCCGCCTGGGAGAGATCCGCGCGGCCCTGCTTCGCCAGCTCCAGCGCGGCGACGAAGGTGCTGGCGAGCGCCGATCGGCGGAACTCGGGGTCGTCGCCGTCGGGCAGAAAGCGCGCGATCTCGGTCCAGTCGATCGCGATGCCGAGCATCCGCTCGACGCGCTCGAGCGCCGCCTCGAGCGTGAAGACCGGGCGCCGCTTCACGGCGTAGACCCGGTGTTCCGCCCGACCGCGGATGTCGCCGTAGGCCTTCAGGAGCTCGTAGAGCGTACAGTCGAACGCGGAGGCGCGCACCACCCGCAATCCTTCCGGCGCGCCGCGGGCGAACACGTCGCGACCGAGCTGGTCGCGCGCCATCAGCCGCGCGCCCGCCTCCCGCATCGCGTCGAGCCGCTGGAGCTGCATCTGGAGCCGCAGCGCCAGCTCCTCGGCGGACGGCTCCTCCTGCGCCTCCTTCGGCAGCAGCAGGCACGACTTCAGATAGGCGAGCCACGCCGCCATCACGAGATAGTCGGCCGCGAGCTCCAGCCTCAGCTTGCGCGCCTTGGCCACGAACTCGAGATATTGCTCGGCGAGCGCCAGGATCGACAGCTTGGCGAGGTCGACGCGCTGGTGCCGCGCGAGGTGCAGCAGCAGATCGAGCGGCCCCTCCCACCCGTCGAGCGCGAGGACAAGCGTCTCGTGGTCGGGCGGATTGCGGACGGGCGCCTCGAACGGATCGAGCTCGAGCTGCTCGGGGGCGGTCACGCGAGCGCCAGGAGCCGGTCGCGCTTCGCCGCCAGCTCCGCGACGTCCGCCTGCGAGCGGCCGTCGGCCCACGCCATGGCGCGGACCAGACGGTCGCGCGCGAGGTGGGTCATCGCGAGCCCGGTCTCGGCGATCTTCGCCATCTCGCCGAAGTCGCCCGAGCAGTGCAGCGCGACGTCGCAACCGGCGGCGATGACGTCGCGCGCGCGCTGCGCGAAGCTGCCGCCGAGCGCCTTCATGCCGAGGTCGTCGGCCATCAGGAAGCCGTCGAAGCCGATCTCGCCGCGGATCACGTCGCCGATCACCGTCGGCGACACCGACGCGCAGCGCGCCGGGTCGAGCGCGGTGTAGACGACGTGCGCCGTCATCGCCATCGGGGCCGCCTTGAGCTTGCGGAACGGCGCGAGGTCGGTCTCCAGCTCGTCGCGCGACGCGGCGACCACCGGCAGCTCCAGGTGGCTGTCGGCGCTCGCGCGGCCGTGGCCGGGGATGTGCTTGACGATCCCGACCACGCCGCCCTCGCGCAGCCCCTTGAGCGTCGCGTCGCCCAGCGCCGCCACGCGCATCGGGTCGCGTCCGTAGGCGCGATCGCCGATCACGTCGTGGCAGTCGGGCGACGGCACGTCGAGCACCGGTAGGCAGTCGACGTTGATGCCGAGGTCGCGCAGCATGACCGCGAGAGCCAGGGCGTTGACGCGCGCGGCTTCGAGCGCGGAGATCGGCGCGGTCTCGTAGAGCCGGCCGAAGCTTTCGCCCGCCGGGAACGGGGGCCAATGCGGCGGCCCCAGGCGCGCGATGCGCCCGCCTTCCTGGTCGATGAGGATCGGCACGTCCGCGCGACCCGACAGGTCGCGCAGCGACGCCGTGAGAGCGCGGAGCTGCCCGGGCGTGTCGCAGTTGCGCTTGAACAGGATGTAGCCGGCCGGGTCGGCCGCGCGGAAAAGTGCGCGTTCGTCCGCCGTCAGCTCGAAACCCGCGAAGCCGAAGATGATCGGCAGCATCAGTCGACCACCGAGCACTGGTCGCCGGCGACCTTCAGCCGGGCGCAGAGGTTGTTCGCCTGCGCCCGCGAGCCGACGCCGGTAGCGCGCAGGCGGTAGAGCTTCTCGCCGTCGCGCTCGAGCGCGATCACCGACTTCTCGAGGTCGGCGAGATAGCTGTAGCGCCCGGTAAAGCGCTTCCAGGCCTCGTTGGCCTTGGCCTGACTCGAGAAGGCGCCGAGCTGGAGCGCGAAGCTGCCGCCTTCGTCGGCGATCGGCTCCGCCTTTTCGTCGGCCGGCTCGCTCTTCGTCTCCGGCTTGGCGACCGGCATTTGCGGCGCGGGCTTGGCGGGCGTCGGCTTGGGCAGCGCCGGCTCGGCCGCTTCCGCGGCCGAAGCGGATGCGGGCGGTAGTGCCGGTGCCGGCGGCGGCGCGACCGTTCCGGCGAGCATCGAACGGTCGATCGGCTCCTCGGGCAACGCGTCGAAGTTGAGCTCGCCGCCCGGATCGACGCCGCCGGCCGCCTCGTGCGCGGTCTGATTCACGCCCTCGAGATCGATCCCGCCGGGATCGGCCGGGCGGGTCTTGAACGGCGTGTCGGGCGCGCGGATCAGCGGCGCCTCGCCGTCGATGCCGTAGACCGGGGCTTCGTCGCGCGGCTTTGCGATCTGCGCGTAGACCAGCCCCACGACCACCACGAGCAGCGCCAGCAGCAACAGGAGCCACAGGTTGAGCCGGCTGCGCGACACCTCCATGCCGCGCGGATCGTCGATCTCCGCCGGCTCCAGCCACGGCATCGGCTCGTCGGTGCGCTCGCCCCCCCGGACGCCCCCTCTACGCGACATGCCTCAGTGCATCTCCTCGACGGGCGTCACCCCCATGATCGACAGCCCGTTGCGGATAACCTGCCCGATGGCGCGCGCGAGCGCCAGCCGCGACGCGGTGAGCACCGGGTCCTCTGCGACAAGAAAGCGCCGCGACGGGTCGTCGTTGCCGCGATTCCACAGCGCGTGGAAGGCGGCGGCGAGGTCGCCGAGGTAGAAAGCGATCCGGTGCGGCTCGTGCGCCACCGCGGCCGCCTCGACCGCGCGCGGCCACTGGGCGGCGAGCTTGACCAGCGCCAGCTCCTCGTCGTCGAGGCGGGCGAGGTCGGGCTCGGCGGCCGCGATCCCCGCCTCCGCCATCCGGCGCTGGAGCGAGTGGATGCGCGCGTGCGCGTACTGCACGTAGAAGACCGGGTTGTCCTTCGACTGTTCGACGACCTTCGCGAAATCGAAGTCGAGCTGCGCGTCGGACCGCCGCGTCAGCATGATGAAGCGCACGACGTCCTTGCCGACCTCGCGCACGACGTCGGCCAAGGTCACGAACGTGCCGGCGCGCTTCGACATCTTCACCGGCTCGCCGGCGCGGAACAGCCGCACCATCTGGACGAGCTTGACGTCGAGCGGCACGCGGCCGTCGGTCAGCGCCTGCACGGCCGCCTGCTGGCGCTTCACCGTGCCGGCGTGATCGGCGCCCCAGATGTCGATGAGCTGATCGGCCGCCTGCGCCTTGCGGTAATGGTAGGCGAGGTCGGCGCCGAAATAGGTCCAGCTCCCGTCCGACTTCTTGATCGGGCGGTCGACGTCGTCGCCGAACGCGGTCGAGCGGAACAGCGTGAGCTCGACGGGCTCCCAGTCCTCGGGCACCTCCCCCTTCGGGGCCTCGAGCACGCCTTCGTAGACCAGACCCTTGGCGCGGAGCCGCTCGACGGCCGCCTCGATCGCCCCCGACGCCTGGAGTTCGGCCTCCGACGAGAATTTGTCGTGATGGATGCCGAGCAGCCCGAGGTCCGCGCGGATGAGGTCCATCATCGCCGCCGCGGTGCGCTTCTTGAAGAGCTGGAGCCACTCGCCTTCGGGGAGCTCGGCGTAGCGGTCGCCGAACTCGACGGCGAACGCCGTGCCGACCGGCTTCAGATAGTCGCCTGGGTAAAGCCCCTCGGGGATCTCCCCGATGGTCTCGCCGAGCGCCTCGCGGTAGCGCAGGTGCGCCGAGCGCGCGAGCGTGTCGACCTGGCTGCCGGCGTCGTTGATGTAATATTCGCGGACGACCCCGTGCCCGGTGTATTCGAGCAGGCTCGCCAGCGCGTCGCCGACCACCGCACCGCGGCAGTGGCCCATGTGCATCGGGCCCGTCGGGTTGGCGGAGACATATTCGACGTTGACCGTCTGCCCGGCGCCCAGCGCCGAACGCCCGTAGGCATCGCCCTGTATGCCGATCGCGCGCAGCTCTTCGCGCCACACGTCGGACACGAGGCGCACGTTGATGAAGCCGGGCCCCGCGACCTCCGCCCGCGCCACGTCCGGTTGCCGCGCGAGCTTCATCGCGATCAGCGTCGCGATCTCGCGCGGATTCTTGCCGGCGGGCTTCGCGAGCACCATCGCGGCGTTGGTCGCGAGATCGCCGTGGCTCGGATCGCGCGGCGGCTCGACGGTGACGTTCTTGTGATCGAGGCCGGCGGGCAGCGCGCCGTCGGCCGCCAGCGCGTCGAGCGCCTCGCGCACCCGCGCGGAGAAACGTTCGTAGAGGTTCGACATGGGCGTGCGCCTTAATGGGGTTGAGCCCCGCCGCAAAGCGCTACTTTGCGACGGAGCGGGCGCTCGAGGTCGATCGCGCCACGCGACCGGGCAAACATGTCTGCCATGCCCGTCATCGTGACGGACCCCAAGATGTCCGTCGGGGCATGGCGCTACGCGGAGTGCGGCGCGCGCCCACGCAAATCCCGTCATCCCGACTTTCGTCAGGATGACGGTTTGGCGTTCGCGAGGGCGGGGTTGGACCAGGGAAGCGGACCGGCGCGCCCCGGCGACGACACCAGCGGCAATGCAATGCCCGCTCGGCCACGGCCCCCGCCGCAATGCATCACGTTGCGGCGCAGCCTATATCAGCCCCTCGCCAGGGAACTCGATTTCCCCGACGTGCCTGCGATAGACGCGCACCGCGTAGCGGTCAGTCATGCCGGCGATGAAGTCGGCGACGTGGCGGGCGAGCGCCGGCTCGTGCCGGGGCGCGGTCGCCGCCCAGTCGTCGGGCATGGCGGCGGGGTCCGCGTGGAAGTGCGCGAACAGCCCCGCGACCACCTCGCGCGCCGGCTTGCGGATCTCCAGGTTGAAGGGGTGATTGTACATGCGGGCGCGCAGGAAGCGCTTCATCTGCCGCTCGCACTCCGCCATCGACTCGGAGAAGCCGACGAGCGTCCGTCCGGCCGCCCGGACGTCGTCGACCGACCGCGGATCGGCCTCGGCGAGCCGCCGCCGCGTCTCGGTCAGAACGTCGCCGACCATGCGGCCGATCTGGTGGCGCACCAGCTCCGCGGCGAGGCGCTCGCGCGAGGCGTTCGGGAAGCGCTTCTCGACCACGGCCCAGGCTTCGGCGACGAACGGCACCGTGAGCGCTTCCTCGAGCGTGAACAGGCCAGCGCGCAGGCCGTCGTCCAGGTCGTGGTTGTCGTAGGCGATGTCGTCGGCGAGCGCCGCCACCTGCGCCTCGAGGCTGGCGTGGGTGACGAGGTCGAGCGGATAGGCCGCGTCGATCTCGGCGAGCGCCCAGGTCGGCTCGTAGACCGGTCCGTTGTGCTTCGCGAGGCCTTCGAGGGTCTCCCACGTGAGGTTGAGGCCGTCGAACTCGGCGTAGCGCTGCTCGATGCCGGTCACGATGCGGAGCGTGTGGGCGTTGTGGTCGAAGCCGCCGTGCGCCTGCATCGCCGCCATGAGCGCGTCCTCGCCGACGTGACCGAACGGCGGGTGACCGAGGTCGTGCGCGAGGCACAGCACCTCGGCCAGATCCTCGTGCAGGCCCAACGTGCGCGCGATCACGCGCCCGATCTGCGCGACCTCCAGACTGTGCGTCAGCCGGGTCCGGAAATGGTCGCCGTCGGGCGAGACGAACACCTGGGTCTTGTGCTTGAGGCGTCGGAACGCGGTCGCGTGGATGACCCGGTCGCGGTCGCGCTGGAACGGGTCGCGCACCTCGCTCGGCGGTTGCGGATGCTGCCGCCCCCGCGAACGCGCCGGATTCGAGGCGTAGATCGCGCGCCCAGCGGTCATCCGACCGATCCTTCCTCGAGCGCCACCACGTCGGCGCCGGCCGGCGTGCGGTTGAGCACCGCCGGCACCCGCTTGGCCCTGAGGCTCGCGATCATCCGGCGGGCCGCCCACTCGCCCGCGAACGGTCCGACCAGCAGCCGGTGGACGGCGCCGGCGCGCTGTACATAGGCGAGTTGACCTTCAGCGGCGACACCTGCGGTGCCACGGATGCGCCGCCATTCGGACGGCAGCTTCGCGGCGTCGGCCATGCTCACGAGCTGGACCCAGACGCGCGGTCGCGCCTTCAGAAGTTGCGGCGACAGCGGGCGCGGCGATGGCGCGGTCGGCATCGCGGCGACCGCCGTTGCGGCCGGAGCGGCGACGAGTGCCGCCGCCGTCGCGACCTGCACCGGTGCTGCCGGCGGCGGCAGCGTGCCGGGCGACTTGCCGAAGTGGACCGCCAGCGCGCGGTCTCGCGGATTGAGCCGGGGGAGCTGCGCGTAGAAGGCCTGCATGCGGCGCGCTTCGTCGAGCGGCATCAGCGAGGCGGCGATCCCCGCGGCGTCCTCGAAGCGCCCGCCGAGCGCGTGGACGAGCGCTAGCGTCCGGCGGACCTCGGCGGCCTCCGGTTCGGCGCCGAAGCGCTGCAGCAGCGTCACCGCCGCCCCGTTCTGCCCGGCGAGCGCGAGCGACAGCGCCATGCGCTGCGTCACGACGGGGTCGGAAGGCGCCGTCTCGAGCGCGGCGGCGTAGGCGGCCTGCGCGCCCGCGGTGTCGCCTTCGAGGTCGAGCGCGATGCCGCGTTCGGCCGAGATCCGACCCTTGTCGCCGCCGAGGTCGGCCGCGCGTCCGAGGAGCGCCAAGGCCTCGCGCGGCCGGCGTTCGAGGACGAGGCTGCTCGCCAGCCCGATCAGCGCGTCCGGGTTGCGCGGCTCGGCGTTGGCCCAGGCCGCGTAGTGGCGCGACGCGGCGGCGACGTCGCCGCGCCGGAGCGCGTTCGCGCCGGCGGCGCGGAGCGCGGGCGCGTATGCCGGCGAAAAGTCCAGCGCGCGCTCGTAGAATACGGTTGCGGCGAGCGGGTCGCCCTGCCGCTCCATCCGATCGCCCATGGCGACGAGGCGGACCGGATCGCGGATGGTCGCGTGCCGCTCCTGCGCGGTCGCCCCGGCGGCGACGAGCAGGGCCGACGCCAGGAGAAGCGGTCGCCTCAACCCAGCACCCCCGACGCCCGGAGTGCGGCGATCCGACCGGCGTCGTAGCCGAGACCCTGCAGAAGCGCGTCGCCGTCGGTGCCGGCCTTTGCCGCAGGCTGCGGCTCGGCGGTCGGCGTGCCCGAGTAGCGCGGAGCCGGCATCGGCTGCACCGCGCCGCCGACGGTGCCGAAGGTGCCGCGCGCCGCATTGTGCGGGTGGTCGGGCGCCTCGGTCATGCTGAGGACGGGCGCGAAGCAGACGTCGGTGCGCTCCATGAGCGCGCACCATTCGTCCCGCGACTTCGACCTGAACAGCTCGGTGAGCTTCGCCTTCAGCGGGGCCCAGGCGCCCGGGTCCATCTGCCGGTCGAAGTCGGGGTCCTCCTGCAGCCCCGCCAGCCGGCGAAGCTCGGCGTAGAACTGCGGTTCGATCGAGCCGATCGAGACGAACTTGCCGTCGGCGCATTCGTAGGTGTCGTAGAAATGGGCGCCGGTATCGAGCAGGTTCACGCCGCGTTCGTCGCGCCACATGCCCATGGCCTTGAAGCCCCAGATCATGCTCATGAGGACCGCCGATCCGTCGACCATCGCGCAGTCGATGACCTGGCCCCGGCCCGTCCGTCCCGCGGACAGGATCGCCGAGACCATGCCGAAGGCGAGCAGCATCCCGCCGCCGCCGAAATCGCCCACCATGTTGATCGGCGGCGTCGGCTTCTCGCCCGCGCGTCCGTAGGCGTGGAGCGCGCCGGCGAGCGCGATGTAGTTGATGTCGTGCCCCGCGGCGGGCGCGTAGGGGCCGGTCTGTCCCCAGCCGGTCATCCGTCCATAGACCAGCCGCGGGTTGTCGGCGAGCAGCGGGTCGGGACCGAGCCCCAGCCGCTCCATGACGCCCGGTCGGAAGCCCTCGATGAGCCCGTCGGCCGAGCGGCACAGGTCGCGCACGATTCCGACGCCGTCGGGCTTCTTCATGTCGACCGCGATCGACCGGCGCGACCGGACCAACGGGTCGCGCGGGTCGTTGCGGGCGCCGGGTCGCTCGACGCGGATGACCTCCGCGCCGTGGTCCGCGAGCATCATGCCGCAGAAGGGCCCCGGACCGATGCCGGCGATCTCGACGATACGGATGCCTTCGAGCGGCCCGGCCATGCGCAACTCCCTCCCCGCGACGCCCGTCACCCTTGCCACGCCGCACGCCGAGGTCAAGCGGCACGGCATCGCAGGCGGAACGACGACGCCCCCGAACCGGGGTCCGGGGGCGTCGAACGAGAAGGCGCGGAGGGATCAGGCGCGCCGGCGGCGCCACCCGATCGCGGCCAAGCCGAGGCCGAGCAGGCCGAGCGCCGCCGGCTCGGGCACCGCGAACGCGCCGGCCAGCGCCGGGCGGAGCGGCTCGTAGCTGCCGTCCCCGTCGACCTCACCGGGCGTGTTGCCCACCCCGGCCGGGTCGGGCGCGCCGTGGATGTCGAATGCCAGCAAGGAGAAGTTGCGCAGCGCCGACGCGAAGAAGCCGATGTTGTCGATGTCGAGCGGGTTGTCGACGTCGGTCGGGCTGTCGACGCCGGGGGAGCCGGGCACGACCTCGTCGGGGGCGAACAGCTGGCTGCCGGCGACGGACAGAACGCCGCTGTCGTAGGCGAGGCGGCCGTCGGCACCGACCGAGACGGTGGCGAGCGTCCACCAGGACTCGCCGATCAACGGCACCGCCTCGAACAGCTCGATGACGCCGTCGCCGTCCCGGTCGTCGGTCGTTGCCGGCGGCAGCGCCTTGATCTGATCGGTGCGGGCGTCGCCGATCTGAAGGTTGCCCCTGTAGTTGGCGTGAACATGGAGCTGGTGGTCGCCCGGCGCGAGCGCGCCGGCCCGCGTGTTGACGACGATGCGCAGCGTCTGCATCGCCTCGTCGTAATAGGCCGTCGTGGTGCCGACCGGCGGCAGATCGCGCGCCGGGGCGAGCGGCGCGACGTACATTTTCGGGGCGGCCGCCGCCGGTACCGCCGCCAACGCGGCCGCCGCCGCCGCCGTCCGCAACAAGGTTGAAATCGATCGCATTCGAGGACCCTTCGACTGAGTGGTCCCCCGATCCGCCGCATCCGCGGCCCGCCGCCGCACGCGATGCAGGGTGCGTGCCAGTCGTGCGGCGACAGACACTTGGCGCTTCGGGCCTGCAAGGACCCAAGCACGAGCGTAAACGCGGTCGACGTTACACTGTAACAACGGCAGCGGCCGCGAGACCGCCTCGACGAAAACGCCCCCGGACTTCGGTCCGGGGGCGTCCTGCGCGACGAATTCGGGAGAAGCTCAGTCGTTGACCTGCCGCTTGAAGAAGCGCGGAATCTCCAGCGGATCCTCGTTTGCGTCGCCGCTGTAGGCAGGCGGCGCGACGACGGGCTCGGGCGCCGGCTTCGCCTTCGACGGGCCGCGGCTGAGGTTCATCATCTTCTCGAACAGCGTCAGCGGACGCTCTTCGGCCGCCTCTTCGGGCTCCGCCTTGGTCCCGCGCGGCATCGGGGACGCCACATACTCGCGCGGCTCGCTCTCGACGATCGGCGCGGGCGCGGCGACCGCCGGCTCCGGCCGGACGAGCGGCATGACGTTGGTCGGCTCGTCGTCGATCGCGGCGCTCATGTCGAGCGTGAGCTCCTCGGCGACCGGCCGGGGCGCCTCGGCGACCGGCTCCTCGATCTTCGGCGCCGGCTCCTCCGCGACGGGCGCGGGCGTCGGCGCGGTGGCCGGCGCCGGCTCGGCGGCGGCCGGGCGCACCGGCGGGATGGCGCCGCCGAACGTTCCGGCGACCGTGCCGAAGCTCATCGTCGGGCGCGCGGCGACCGGCACGGGCTGCGAAGCGACCTGCGCGTCGATGCCGGTGGCGACCACCGACACGCGCATGCGGCCGTCGAGGTCGGGGTTGAACGCCGAGCCGACGATGATGTTGGCGTCCGGGTCCACCATCTCGCGGATGTGGTTCGCGGCCTCGTCGACCTCCATGAGGCGGAGGTCGTCGCCGCCGGTGATGTTGATGATGACGCCCTTGGCGCCGCGCATCGACACCTCGTCGAGCAGCGGGTTGGCGATCGCCTTTTCCGCCGCCTCGATCGCACGGTTGTCGCCGCTCGCCTCGCCGGTGCCCATCATCGCCTTGCCCATTTCGGACATGACGGTGCGGATGTCGGCGAAGTCGAGGTTGATGAGGCCCGGCATGACCATGAGATCGGTGATGCCGCGTACGCCCTGGTGCAGCACCTGGTCGGCCATCGCGAACGCTTCCTTGAAGGTCGTGTTCGCGTTGGCGATGAGGAACAGGTTCTGGTTCGGGATGATGATGAGCGTGTCGACGTGCTTCTGGAGCTCGGCGATGCCCTCCTCGGCGGCGCGCATGCGGCGCGCGCCTTCGAAGGCGAACGGCTTGGTGACGACGCCGACGGTCAGGATGCCCTTCTCGCGGGCCGCGCGGGCGACGACCGGCGCCGCGCCGGTGCCGGTGCCGCCGCCCATGCCGGCGGTGATGAAGCACATGTGGCTGCCTTCGAGGCTGGCGTCGAGCTGATCGATCGTCTCCTCGGCGGCGGCGCGGCCGATCTCGGGACGCGCGCCCGCGCCCAGACCCTGGGTGATCTTGAGGCCGAGCTGGATGCGGTTCTCGGCGCTGGCCGCCGCGAGCGCCTGCGCGTCGGTGTTGGCGACCACGAAGTCGACGCCCTGGAGCCCGGCGGCCACCATGTTGTTGACCGCGTTGCCGCCGGCCCCGCCGACGCCGATCACGGTGATGCGCGGCTTCAGCTCGGTCAGCTCCGGCCGCTTCAGTTCCAAGCCCATGATAATCTCCCGACTCCTGCGCCAGCGCGCTGTTACACTAGGTGCATACGAGGCGGGTGCCCCCCGCCGAATCACTTTGAATCAAATGCTTCCGCGTAGCAATGCCACCATCCGGCCCCAGGTCCCGCCCGAGGCACGGATCACCTTGGTGGGCGACGGCAGCGTCGCGTTCATGATGTCCTCCGCGCCGTCGGCGGCGTAGAGCGCGAGCCCGGCGAGCGTCGCGAAGGCGCAGCTGCTCTGCGCCTCCGGCAGCCCGGTCAGCCCGCGGGGGCGCCCGAGCCGCACCGACCGGCCGAGCACGCCCTGCGCGAAGTCGGCGATCGACTTCAGCTCGGCGCCGCCGCCGGTCAGCACCACCTGGCGCCCCATCGGGCCCGTGAAGCCCATCTCGGCCAGTCGGTTGGCGATCTCGGTGAACAGCATGTCGAGCCGTTGCCGGATGACGGCGATGAGCTGCGCGCGCGTGCAGCGCGTCGGCTCGACGCCGTCTTCGTCGTTGATCGGCAGAACCTCGATCATGTCGTGGTTGTCCTTCGGCGAGGTCGTCGCCGAGCCGTAGAGCGTCTTCATCCGCTCGGCGTGGCTGCGCTTGGTCGCGAAGGCCGAGGCGATGTCGTCGGTGATGTCGTGCGACCCCATCGGGATCGAGGCGAGCCCGACCAGCATGCCGCGCGCGTGGACCGCGACGTTGGTGACGCCCGCGCCGATCTCGACCAGCGCGACGCCGAGTTCGCGCTCTTCCGAGGCGAGGCAGGCGAGACCCGCGGCGACCGGCGAGGCGACGATCGTCTGGACGCCGAGGTGCGCGTTCCGCACGCAAACGTCGAGGTTGCGGATCGGCGGCGTGTCGGCGGTGATGAGGTGGATGTCGACGCCGAGACGTTCGGCATGGAAGCCCAGCGGGTTCATCACGCCCGTCAGCCCGTCGATCGTGTAGAGCGCCGGCTGCGCGTGGAGCACGGTGCGGCCGCCGGGATGGATCGCCGCGCGGCCTTCGGCCTGCACGTGCTCGATGTCGGCGCGCTCGATGCGATGGCCCGCGATGTCGACCTCGACCGAGACGATGTCGCTGTCGAGCCCGCCCGCCGACAGGTTGACGAACACCTCCTCGACCTGAACGCCGGCGTTGCGTTCGGCCTGGTCGACGGCGGCCCGGATCGCGTTCTCGGTCCGCTCCATGTCGGCGACGAGCCCCTGGCGGACGCCCTGGCAGACGCGTTGACCGACGCCGATCACGCGCGGGAGGCCTTCGCCGCCGACCATGGCGATGAGCGCCGCCACCTTCGACGTGCCGACGTCGAGCGCTGCGACGATGCGTTCCCCCCGCTGCGTAGCCATCAAGCCCCCTCCCCGCTCAGATCTCCGTGCCCGTGTAAGGCAAGGCCTGTCCCCCCGGCTCCGCCGTCGTCCGCACCACCATGCGGTCCGGCAAACGGAGGTCGAAACGCACGAAACCCCGGTCGAGCAGGCCGTTGTCCTGCTCCATCCGCACGAACTGTCGAAGCGCTGTTTTCGCCGTCGCGTAGCTCTCGGGAAGCGCGAGCGTCTCTCCCGATTTCAACCGAAGGTCCCAGCGCCTGTCACCGATCCATATCGCACTGTCAACGCGTTGTTGCACCTCCGGAAAGTCCGCGAGCATCGCCATCAGCGGCTGCGCCTGGAAGTTGGCGTTCCGGCCGACGATCAGCGGCAGCTTCGCGAAGCGGTCGAGGCGTTTGGTCTCAAGGACATGGCCGTCGCGGTCGATCAGCGCCAAGCGGCCGCGATGCTGCCAGATCGCGATCGGACGCCGCTCGACGATGTCGATGACGAGCGTGTCGGGGAGCCGCCGGGCGACGCTCGCGTCGGCCACCCAGGGGAGCGTGTGCAGCCGGGTGCGGACGTCGTCGAGGTCGACGAGCAGCATCGAATTGCTCGGCCCCACGAGCGCCGCCTGGTAGACCGGCAGCTTCGACATGTGCTTGACGCCGGTGACCTCGACGTTGCGCACCTCGAACCCGGCCTCGCCGACGCGGCGCGCGGTCTCGAACCAAGCCTGCTGCGGGACCTGCATGAGCCAGAGCGCCGCCACGCCGCCGACGGCGACGAGCGCGGCGACGGTCGCGCCCATCCACCGTCGGAAGCGGCGCGGCGCGATCGGCAGGCGCACCTTCGGTTCGGCGGCGCGCACCGGCCGCTTGGCCGGCGCCCGCTTGGCCGGCTTGGGCACCTGCCCGCGCTTCAGCGAAATGCGCTCGGTCATCGCGCGCTCTCCAGGATGCGGCCGACCAGCGCCTCGTAGCCGATGCCGCGATACTTCGCCTGCTCGGGGACGAGGCTGAGCGGGGTCATGCCGGGCTGCGTGTTGACCTCGAGCAGGAACAGCCCCTCGACCCCGCGCGCGTCGTCGAAACGGAAGTCCGAGCGCGAGGCGCCGCGGCAGCCGAGGACTCGGTGCGCCTTCAGCGCCATCTCCATCGCCGCCTGCGTCACCTCGGGCGGGAGCTCGGCGGGGCAGATGTGGGTGGTGAGGCCATCGGTGTACTTGGCGTCGTAGTCGTAGAAGCCGCGCTTCGCCTGGAGCTCGGTCACCGCGAGCGGCTCGTCGTCGAGGACCGCGACGGTGAGCTCGCGGCCGGCGATGAACGGCTCGGCCATGAGCTGGTCGTACTCGGCCCAGGGGCCGGGCGCCTCGCGCGAGATCGGGTTGCCGTAGTTGCTGCCGTCGGTGACGATCGCGACGCCCACCGACGACCCCTCGTTGACCGGCTTCAACACGTAGGGACGCGGGAGCGGGTCGCCGTCGTGGACGCTCTTGGCGTCGATCACCTTGCCGCCCGGCATGCGGATTCCGGCGCCGGTCAGGACCTTCTTCGTCAGCTCCTTGTCGATCGCGATCACCGACGTCGCAAGTCCGGAATGGGTGTAGGGGATGCCCATCAGGTCGAGCATGCCCTGGACGGTGCCGTCCTCGCCCGGCGTGCCGTGGAGGGCGTTGAAAACCGCGTCGGGCTTCGCCTCGAGCAGACGCGCCGCCACGTCGCGGTCCATGTCGATCTCGGTCACGCGATGGCCGAGCGTGCGCAGCGCCTCGGCGATGCCGCGCCCCGACGTCAGCGAGACCTCGCGCTCGGCCGACCAGCCGCCCATCAGAACCACCACATGCTTCACGACGCCACCCCCACTCTTTCGATCTCCCATTCGAGATCGACCCCCGTTGCCGCTTTCACCCGCCGCCGCACCTCCTCGCCCAGCGCCTCGATGTCGGCGCTCGTCGCGCCGCCGGTGTTGAGGAGGAAGTTCGTGTGCTTCTCGCTCACCTGCGCCCCGCCCACGCGAAGCCCGCGGCAGCCGGCCCGGTCGACGAGCTCCCACGCCTTGCCGCCCGACGGGTTCTTGAACGTCGAGCCGCCGGTGCGCGACCTCAGCGGCTGGCTCGCCTCGCGCTCGGCGGCGATGCGGTCCATCTCCGCGGCGATCGCCGCCTTGTCGCCCGGCGCGCCGCGGAACAGCGCGTCGACCACCACATGGCCTTCCGGCAGCGCGGAGTGGCGGTAGGTGAAGCCGAAACGCGCCGCCGGCCAGGTCTCGACCCGGCCGTCGCGCGCGACGACGGTCGCCTCGACGAGGATGTCGCTCGTGTCGCGTCCGTAGGCGCCGGCGTTCATGCGCACCGCGCCGCCGACCGTTCCAGGGATGCCGCGCAGGAACTCGAGCCCGGCGATCGACGCGTCGCGCGCCGACGACGCCACGGTGATGCCCATCGCCGCGCCGCCGGCACGGATCAGGTCGCCGTCGACCGACACGGCGGAGAAGCGCTTGGGCAGGCGGACCACGACGCCCGGCACGCCGCCGTCGCGCACGATGAGGTTCGACCCGACGCCGACGGGAAGCACGGGGACGTCCGGCGGCAGCGCGCGCAGGAACTGCGCGAGGTCGTCGAGGTCGGCGGGGCGGAACATCCACTCCGCCGGCCCGCCGGTACGGAACCAAATGAAGTCGGCCAGCGAGCCGTTCGGCTCGACGGTGCCGCGGACCGGCGGCAGACCCGTCGCGGGCGTCGAGGCGGCCAGCGCGTTCACGCCGCCTTGCCCTTGCGCTCGGCCTCGATCGCCGTCGCCAGGCCGGCCGCCCATTTGGTGATGTCGCCGGCCCCGAGGCAGATCACCATGTCGTCGGGACGCACGATCTGCGCGAGCTGGTGCGCGAGCGTGTCCGCGCCATCGGTGGTCATGACGAAGCGGTGGCCCGAACGCTTGAGCCCGGACGCCAGCGCGTCGGCGTCGACGCCTTCGATCGGCGGTTCGCCGGCGGCGTAGACCGGCGCGACGAACACGATGTCGGCGTCGTTGAAGGCGGTCTGGAAGTCGCCCATCAGGTCGCGCAGGCGCGTGTAGCGGTGGGGCTGCACGACGGCGATCACGCGTCCTTTCGCGCCTTCGCGCGCCGCCGCGAGCACCGCCCGGATCTCGACCGGATGGTGGCCGTAGTCGTCGATGATCGCGACGCCGTCGACCTCGCCCACCTTGGTGAAGCGTCGCTTCACTCCGCCGAATTTGGCGAAGCCGCTGCGGATCGCGTCGTCCGGAATGCCGAGCTGCACCGCGACGCCGATCGCCGCGAGCGCATTCTGGACGTTGTGCCGGCCCGGCATCGGCAGCTCGACGCCGGCGATGCGCCGCTCGTTGTCGAAGCGGTCGCGCACCGTCACGTCGAAGCGGTTGCCGCCCGGCACCGGCGTGACGTTGTCGCCGCGGACGTCCGCCTGGCCCGAGAAGCCGTAGGTGACGACGCGCCGGTCGCGCACGCGCGGCAGGATCGCCTGCACCTCGGGGTGGTCGAGGCAGAGGATCGCCGCGCCGTAGAAGGGCACCTTCTCGACGAATTCGATGAAGGCGTCCTTCACCCGGTCGAACGAGCCGTAGTGGTCGAGGTGCTCGGGATCGATGTTGGTCACGACGGCGAGCGTGCCGCCCAGCCGGAGGAAACTACCGTCGCTCTCGTCGGCCTCGACGACCATCCAGTCGCCTTCGCCCAGCCGCGCGTTCGAGCCGTAGGTGTTGATGATGCCGCCGTTGACGACGGTCGGGTCGAGCCCGCCCGCGTCCAGTAGGGCCGCCACCATCGACGTCGTCGTGGTCTTGCCGTGGGTGCCGGCGACCGCCACGCAATTCTTGAGCCGCATAAGCTCGGCGAGCATCTCGGCGCGGCGCACGATCGGGATTCGCCGCTCGGCGGCGGCCACCACCTCGGGGTTGTCCTTCCGGATCGCGGTCGAGGTGACGATCACCGCGGCTTCTCCGAGGTTCTCCGCCTTCTGCCCGATCGTCACCGGAATGCCGCGCTTGCGCAGCCCGTCGACGACATAGCCTTCGGCCACGTCGGAGCCCTGCACCCGGTAACCGAGGTTGTGCATGATTTCGGCGATGCCGGACATGCCGATGCCGCCGATGCCGACGAAATGGATGACGCCGATGTCGTGGGCGAGACCGGTCATGCGGGAACCCCTTGAGGCTGCGTGTCCCGGCCCGATGCCGCAACCCGGCGCCGGTTGCCAAGCCCTTCGACGATGTCGGCCAGCCGCGCCGCGGCGTCCGGCCGTCCCGTCGACCGGGCGGCGGCGGCGGCCTCCGCCAGCGTCGCCGGCGACAGGAAGAAGCGCCGGATCGCCTTCGCCGCCTCGTCGGGGGTGAACTGCGGCTGGAGGATCACGCCCGCGCCGCCGGCGTCGACCATCTCGCGCGCGTTGTAGACCTGGTGGTTGTCGGTCGCGGTCGGCAGCGGCACGAAGATCGCGGGTCGGCCGGCCACCGCGAGCTCGGAGACGGTCGAAGCGCCCGAGCGCGCCACGACGAGGTGCGCGCCCGCCAGCCGCTCGGGCATGTCCTCGAGAAAGGTGGCGAGGTCGGCCGGCACGCCGATCCGGGCGTAGTCGGCGCGGACGCTCGCGATGTCCTCCGGTCGGCACTGCTGCGTCACCCGCAGCCGGCTCCGGATCTCGTTCGGCAGCCGCTCCACCGCCGCGGGCACCACCTTCGACAGGACGGTCGCGCCCTGGCTCCCGCCGATGACCAGCAGGTGGAGCGCGCCGTCGCCGCCGGGGACCGGGAACGGCCGGTCGCGTAGCGCGACGATCTCGGGGCGCACCGGGTTCCCGACCAGGGCGACCTTGCGCGCGTGCCTCGGGTCGAGCCGCTGCACGTTCGGGAAGGCGGTGGCGATCACGTCCACCCGGCCGGCGAGCAGGCGGTTGACGCGGCCGAGCACGGTGTTCGAGTCGTGGACGACGGTCGGCACGCCCGCCGCGAACGCGCCGAGCAGCGCGGGCAGCGTCGGATAGCCGCCGAAGCCGACCACCGCGACGGGCCGGTCGCGCCGGTAGATGCCGCGCGCCGCCGAGCGGCCCCTGGCGATGCTCGCCAGCGCCTTCGCCCAGCCGATCGGGTTCCGGCCCGACAGCGAGCCGCTCGGCACGACGTGCCGCGGGCAGCCTTCGAACAGGCCCGGATACTTGAGGCCGCGGTCGTCGGTGATGAGCGACACCGCGTAGCCGCGCGCCACCATCTCCTGCCCGAGCACGTGCGCGGGCACCATGTGCCCGCCGGTGCCGCCGGCCGCGATGACGAGGTGGGGCTGCCTGGCCATCAGGCGGTCCGCCACCGCTGGACGTAGGGCGACGCCTTCAGGAAGCGGTTGCGCCGCGTGAGCGCCAGCAGCAGCCCCATGCCCATCGACAGCGCGAGGAACGACGAGCCGCCGTGGCTGACGAACGGCAGGGTCATGCCCTTCGACGGCAGCAGGCTGAGGTTCACCATCATGTTGATCGTCGCCTGGGCGCCGAACTGGGTGACGAGCCCGGCGCTCGCGAGGAAGATGAAGGGATCGTCCTCGTCGAGCAGTTGCAGCAGCACCCGCACCACGATCGCGAGGAACAGGCAGGCGACGCCGAAGCAGGCGATCGCGCCGAACTCCTCGCCGATCACCGAGAAGATGTAGTCGGTGTGCGGCTCGGGCAGCCGGAACTTCATCTGCCCCTCGCCCGGCCCGGCGCCGAACAGCCCGCCTGCCTTGAAGCAGTCGAGCGCGCGGTCGACCTGGTAGGTGTCGCCGCCGCCGGTGAGGAAGCGGTCGATGCGGCTCGTGACGTGCGGCACGAAGAGATAGGCCATGCCGATGCCGCCGATCGCGAGGCAGAGCGCGCCGACGAGCGTGCCGACGGTCATGCCGGCGAGGAACGCCTGCGCCAGCCACACCCCGCTGAACAGCACGGTCTGGCCGAGGTCGGGCTGCTGCATGAGCAGCGCCGCGATGACGACGAGGAAGCCGAACGACACCTGGAGCGCCGGGATGCTGTGGTCGTCGTAGCGGGTGGCGAGCAGCCAGGCGCTGAACACGATGAACAGCGGCTTGAGGAACTCGGACGGCTGGAACTGGAAGCCGCCGACGCTGATCCAGCGCACCGCGCCGTTGGCCTCCGAACCGACGAACGGCACGACGGCGAGCGCGGCGAGGAACGCGAAGGTGCCGAGGATCGCCAGCCGCCGCGCCCAGGTGACGGTGAGCATCGACACGGCGAGCATGACCGGCAGGCCGGCCATCACCCAGAACACCTGCCGCTTGAAATAGTGGAGGTCGCCGAGCTGGATGTTGCCGCCCGAGTAGCGGTGCGCCGCGGCCGGCGACGCCGCCGCCACCGCGATGAGCCCGATGCCCATTAGCAGCAGGATCATGAGCAGCAGCACGCGGTCGATGGTCCAGAACCACCGACCGAGCAGCGTGCGGTCGTTGCGGCCCAACGGCGTCATGACGGCAGTCCCCCCACAGCCTCGCGAAACGCGACCCCCCGCGCCTCGAAGTCCTTGAATTGGTCGTAGCTCGCGCAGGCCGGCGAGAGCAGCACGACCTCGCCAGGACGTGCCGCTTCGGCGGCGAGCCGAGTCGCATGCTCGACCGTGCCTGCGCGCCACACCGGCACGTGGGGCTCCAGCAACCCGGCGAACAGCTCCTCCGCCTCGCCGATCGTGTAGGCCCGGCGGACGTGGCCGAGGTGCGGCAGGCAAGCGTCGAGCTCGTCGGTCTTGGCGCGCCCGCCGGCGATCCAGTGGATCGCGGGATAGGCGGCGAGCGCCGGCGCGGTCGAGGTCGGGTTGGTCGCCTTGCTGTCGTTGACGTAGAGCACGCCGCGCTTCTCCGCGACGCGCTCCATGCGGTGCGGGAGGCCCGGGTAGCCGCGCAGGCCCGCCTCGATCTCGGCATCGGAGAGGCCGAGCGCGCGCGCCGCCGCCGTCGCGGCGGCGACGTTCTCGGCGTTGTGCGGCCCCTGGAGCGTCGGCCACGCGGACTGATCGGCTACGTCGGCGGCCCGGACGAAGCGCGCGCGGCCGCCGAGCGCCTCGCCGATCCGCCGGCTGGTCTCGGTTTCGCCGGAGACGATCGCCGCGCGATCCGCCGACTGCATCGCGAAGAGACGCGCCTTCGACGCCGCGTAGGCGTCGAAGTCGTCGTAGCGGTCGAGGTGGTCGGGCGTGACGTTTAGCAGCACCGCCACGTCGCAGTCGAGGCTCTGCGTCAGGTCGATCTGGAACGACGACAGCTCGAGCGCATAGACCCCGCCCGCCGGCAGCGGGTCCTGCGCGAGGATCGGCAGGCCGATGTTGCCGCCCAACCGCGCGGGCCGGCCGGTCGAGGCGACGAGGTGATGGACGAGCGCGGTGGTCGTCGACTTGCCGTTGGTGCCGGTGACGCCGACCACCGCGTGGGCCGGCAGCTCGGGCCGCGCCATCGCGAACAGCTCGATGTCGCCGACGACGGGGACGCCCGCCTCGCGCGCGCGACGCGCCAGCGGGTGCGTGTTGAGCGGGACGCCGGGCGAGACCACGAGGCCGTCGAAGCCGGCGAGGTCGGCGGCGACGAGATCGACGAAGGCGATGTCGCCGGCCCTGGCGCGCGCCGCCGCGTCGTCGTCCCAGGCGACCACGTCCGCGCCGCTCGCCCGAAGGCTCGCGACCACCGAGAGCCCCGTGCGCGCGAGGCCGAACACCGCGTAGCGTTTGCCGGCGAAGACGCGCGCGGTGATCATCCCGCTACCTCAGCTTCAGCGTGGCGAGCCCCGCCAGCGCGAGGACGAGGCTGACGATCCAGAAGCGCACCACCACGGTCGACTCCGCCCAGCCGAGCTGCTCGAAGTGATGGTGGATCGGCGCCATGCGGAAAACGCGCTTGCCCGTGGTCTTGAAGCTCGCGACCTGGACGATGACCGACACCGTCTCCAGCACGAACAGGCCGCCGACGATGAGCAGCACGATCTCGTGGTTGGTGACCACCGCGACCGAGCCGAGCGCGCCGCCGAGCGCGAGGCTGCCGGTGTCGCCCATGAAGACCGCCGCGGGCGGCGCGTTGAACCAAAGGAAGCCCAGCCCCGCGCCGATGAGCGCGCCGCAGAAGACCGCGAGCTCGCCGGCGTTCCGCACGAAGTGGACGCCGAGATAGTCGGCGAACACCGCGTTGCCGACGAGGTAGGCGATCACGCCGAAGGTGAGCGCGGCGATGATCACCGGCATCGAAGCGAGACCGTCGAGGCCGTCGGTGAGGTTCACCGCGTTGCCGAAGCCGGCGATGATGAACGCGCCAAACAGGATGTAGGCGAAGCCGAGCTCGAGCCCGAAGTCCTGCACGAACGGGAAGTAGAGGCGCGTGCCCGTCTCGCGGCTGATCCACCAGACGGCCAGGCCGGCGATCGCGAACTCGAGCAGCAGCCGCACCTTGCCGGGCACGCCCTTGTGCGAGGACTTCGTGACCTTGGCGTAGTCGTCGAGGAAGCCGATCACCCCGTAGCTCAACGTCACGAGGAGGCACGCCCAGACGAGGGTGTGCCGTAGGTCCATCCACAGGAGCGTCGAGATGGTGAGCGACAGGAGGATCATCAGCCCGCCCATCGTCGGCGTGCCGCGCTTGGTCAGCAGGTGCGAGGCCGGTCCGTCCTCGCGGATCGGCTGGCCCTTGCCCTGCTTGAGCCGCAGCCACGCGATCATCCGCGGACCGATCACCAGCGAGATCAGCAGCGCGGTGACGACGGCGGCCCCCGACCGGAAGGTGATGTAGCGGAAAAGATTGAGCGCGCTTTCGAAGCCGAAGGCTTCCGCGACGTGGAATAGCACCTAGACACTCCCCCCGGCGAAGTGAGCGACGAGCCGCCCCAGCCCGACGCTGTTCGATCCCTTCACGAGCAGCACGTCGTCGGCGGCCAGGCTCCGCTCGGCCGCGGCGATCGCCGCGGCGGCGTCGGCGACGTGCTCGACCTTGATCCGGCGCTTCAGCGCGTCGGCCAGCGGCTCGATCTCGCGCCCGACGAGGATGGCGTGCGCGACCCCGGCCGCCAGGACGTTCGGCGCGAGGCCGGCGTGGAACTCGTCCGATAGAGCGCCGAGCTCCTTCATGCTGCCGAGCACCGCCACGCGCCGGCCGCCGTCGTTCGGCGTCACCTCGGCGAGCACCGAGAGCGCGGCCGCCATCGAGGCGGGGTTGGCGTTGTAGCTTTCGTCGATGCCGACGGCCTGGCCGCCGCCGCGGTCGACGCGGAAGCGGCGACCGCGCCCGGGCAGGCCCTGCAGACCGGCGAGCGCGAGGCCCGCCAGGCCGAGGTCGCCGCCCGCGGCCTTGATCGCGGCGAGCACGGCGAGCGAGTTGTTGAGCCAGTGCCGGCCGGCCATGCCGATCTTGTAGGTGAGGATCTCGCCCGCGACGTCGGCGGTCACCGTCGTGCAGTCGGGCTGGAGCGAGTAGCGCTTGGCGCGCACGTCCGCCCCCTCGCCCTCGCCGAAGGTGACGACCTGGGCAGCGCTCGGGCGGGCGTGACCGAGCAGGCGATCGCGGTGGACGCTGTCGTGGGGAACGAGGGCGACGCCGCCGGGCTCGAGCCCCTGGAAGATCTCGCCCTTGGCGTCCGCGATCGCTTCCTCGCTGTCGAAGAACTCGCGGTGCGCGCTCGCGACCCAGGTGACGATCGCCACGTGCGGACGGACGAGCCGCGTGAGCTGCGCGAGCTCGCCGGCGTGGTTCATCCCCATCTCGAACACGCCGAAGCGGCTGTCGGCGGGCATGCGGGCGAGGCTCAGCGGCACGCCGGTGTGGTTGTTGTAGGACTTGACCGAGGCATGCGTGCGGTCGGGCGCGCAGCGCTCGAGGCCGAGGCGCAGGGCCTCCTTGACGCTCGTCTTGCCGACGCTGCCGGTCACCCCGATGATCTTCGCGTCGCCGCGGGCGCGCGCGGCGCGCCCTAGGGCCTCGAGCGCGGCCGTCGTGTCCGCGACGCGCACGTGCGGCGCGTCGATGGGCTCGCTCACCAGCAGACCGCTCGCTCCCCGCTCGCGAGCCTGGCCGACGAACCGATGGCCGTCCGTCGCCTCGCCGCGCAACGCGACGAACAGCTCGCCGCCGATCACCTCGCGCGAGTCGAAGGTGACGCCGCTCGCGGTGAAATCGCCGGCGACCGTCCCCCCGGTGGCCGCCGCGATCTCGTCGGAAGTCCAAAGTTCGCTCATGCGGCCGCCTCCTCGCGGGCGACGGTCACGTCGTCAAAGGGTAGCACGCGGCCAGCGACGATCTGCCCCTGCTCGTGACCTTTGCCGGCGATCAGCACGACGTCGCGCGGGCCCGCCGCGCGGATCGCGGCGCCGATCGCCTCGCGTCGGCCGCCGATCTCGACCGCGCCCGGCGCGCCGGCCATGATCGCCGCGCGGATCGCCGCCGGATCTTCCGAACGCGGGTTGTCGTCGGTGACGTAGACCTTGTCGGCGAGCTCCACCGCGATCGCGCCCATCTCGGGCCGCTTGCCCCGGTCGCGGTCGCCGCCGGCGCCGAACACCACGTGGAGATTTTCGCCGGTGTGCGGGCGCAGCGCCTCGATCGCCGCGCGCAGACCGTCGGGCGTGTGCGCGTAATCGACGTAGACCGGCGCACCCGCCTTGGTGAGCACCGCGCGCTCCAGCCGGCCGCGCACCGGCTGGACGCGCGCGAGGTTCTGGAGCGTGGCCGCGGGATCGCCGCCGGTCGCGATGACGAGGCCGGCCGCGCAGAGCGCGTTGGCCGCCTGGTAGGCGCCGATCAGCGGAAGCAGCACCCTGTGGACCTTACCGTCGGCCTCGACCTCTAGCGCCTGGCCGAGCTGCGTCGGCGTCCGCGACACGAGGCGCAGGTCCGTGGCCTGCGCGCCGACGGTGATGGTCCTCAGCCCGCGCCGACGCGCGACGCCCAGCACGTCGCGGGAAGCCGAGTCCTCGACCCAGACAACCGCGGTGCCGTCGGCGTCGATCACCTCGTCGAACAGCCGCAGCTTGGCCGCCAGATACGCGTCCATCGTGCCGTGGTAGTCGAGGTGATCCCGGCTGAGGTTCGTGAAAGCGGCCGCCCGCACCGGCAACCCTTCGGTGCGGTACTGCGCCAGCCCGTGGCTCGACGCTTCGAACGCGGCGTGGGTCACGCCCTCGCGCTGCAGGCCGGCCATGTTGGAAAGGAAGGTGACCACGTCGGGCGTCGTGAGCCCGGTGGTGACGCGCTCGTCGGCGGTGGTGACGCCGAGCGTGCCGATGCTGGCGGCGTGGAAGCCCGCCATGCGCCAGAGCTGGCGCGTGAGCTCGACGGTCGAGGTCTTGCCGTTGGTGCCGGTCGCCGCGACCGTCGTGCCGGGGAACGGCGCGAAGAACCGGGCGGCGAGGTTCGCGAAGCGCCGCCGCGGCTGCTCGTCGGCGACGTAGTCGGCGCCGGCGACGCGCAGGCCCGGCCGCGCGACCACCGCGATCGCGCCGGCTTCGATCGCAGCCGGGATGAAATCCTCGCCGTTGACCTGGGTGCCCTGGAAGGCGCCGAAGACCGTGCCGGGCGCGACCTTGCGGTGATCGATGGCGAAGCCCGTCACCGCCGAGTCGGATTCCGAGTCCAAGAGGTCCCCTAGCCGCACCGCTCAGGCCTTCGGCTTGGGTTTGATGTAGGGCAGCACCTCGGACATGTTCGGCTCGCGGGCCTCGTCGGGCACCACGCCGAGCACCGGTCCGATGCGGCCGACCACCTTCGAGACGACGGGCGCCACGTTCCAGCCGGCGGTGCGGAAGCCGTAGGTCTCCTTCGTCGGCTTCGGCTCGTCGAGCATGGCGACGATGACGTAGCGCGGGTCGTCCATAGGGAACACGCCCGCGAAGCTGGTGATGACGGCGTTGCGCACGTAGCGGCCGTTGATCGCCTTCTCGGCGGTGCCGGTCTTGCCGCCGACGCGGTAGCCTGGCGCGTCCGCCTTGCGGCCGGTGCCGTCGGTGACGACGACGCGCAGCAGCGAGCGCATCTTGTACGAGGTCTCTTCGGTGAAGACACGGCGGCCCGGCGCGAGCGGACGGTCCTTGCCGACCTTGAGGATCGTCGCCGGACGCCAGATGCCGCCGTTGTAGAGCGCGGCGTAGCCGCTCGCGAGGTGGAGCGGCGTCACCGCGATGCCGTGGCCGAAGCCCACCGTCATCGTGGCGATCTCGCCCCAGTTCGCGCCGGGCGACAGCGTGCGCCCGCGTTCCTTGAGCTCGATCGACATCGGCTCGAGGAAGCCCATCTTCTGCAGGAACTCGCGCTGCCGCGCCGCGCCGAGCTGCTGCGCGATCTGCGCGGTGCCGACGTTCGAGGACTCCTGCATGATCTCGGCGACCGAGCAGGGCCGGCCGAACGGGTGCGTGTCGCTGATCGTGAAGCGCGCGATCCGCAGGCCCCGCGGGCAAGGATACATCTGCCCCATGCTCTTCACGATGCCGGCGTCCATCGCCATCGCGACGGTGAACGGCTTGAAGGTCGAGCCGAGCTCGTAGACGCCGAGCGTCGCGCGGTTGAAGCGCTCCTCGTCGGTGCCCTTGCCGGCCGCGTTCGGGTTGAGCTCGGGCAGCGAGGTCATCGCCAGCACCTCGCCCGTGTGGACGTCCATCACGATGCCGGCGGCGCCGATCGCCGAGAACTTCGTCTTGGCGAGATAGAGCTCGTGCTCGAGCGCCTGCTGGACGCGCGCGTCGATCGACAGCGCGAGCGGCCGGCCGCGCATGTCCTCGCGCGACAGCCGCTCGTCGAACGCGCGCTCGACGCCGGCGGCGCCCTTGCCGTCGATGTCGGTGTAGCCGATGACGTGGGCCCCGAGCCCGAGGTTCGGATAGAGCCGCTCGGGCTCGCGTTCGATGACGAGGCCCGGCTCGCCGATCGCGTTCACCCGCTTGGCGTCGGTGGGCAGCACGCGGCGTTGGAGGAAGCGGTACTTCCCGGCATGGCTGAGCTGCGCGTAGGCGCGCTCGTAGGTCATGCCCGGCAGCGCGTCGGCGAGGCGCTGGGCGAGCTCGCGCTTGTCGCCCACGATGTCGCGCGGGCGCACCGCGACCGAATAGGCGTCGAAGGTGCGGGCGAGCTCGGCGCCGTGGCGGTCGACGATGTCGGCGCGCGGCGGCACGAGCGCCGCGAACAGGTCGCGGTCGTTCGACCGCTTCTCGTGCTGGAGCAGCGCGAGATCGAGGAGGCGCAGGGCCACGACGGCGGCGAGCGCCGCGAACAGCAGCGCGCCGATCATGAGTCGCTGGCGCGACCGGCCGAGCGCGAGCTGGCGCTGCCCCGCGACGTGGATGCGCTGCTGCCGAAGCGCCAGCGGGCTCATCGCATCGAGACCTTCCGGAAGCCGCCGCGCTCGGCAGCCGCCGCGTTGTCGATCGCGCCGGCCAACCCGTCGAGGCCGGCGAGCGCCGCCTTCGGCTTCTCTTCGGCGAGCTTCACCGGCGCGGGCGCCTTGGCCTTGGCCGGTTTCGGCGCGGACGCGAGCTTGGTTTCCGCCTTGATCTCGGTCCGGATCGGCTTGGCCTCCGCCTTCCTGGGCGCCGCGACATCGACGATCGCGGGCACGGCGACGGCCGGGCGCGGAACCGGGACGGCGACGGCGCGGACCGCCGGCACCTCGTAGGCGGCCTTGACCACCAGCGGCGCCTGGATCGCGACCTGCTCCTGCGCCGCGAGCGCGTGCTGCACCGTCGGCGCGGCCGGCGCGGTGATTGCCGGCGCGTCGGGCGCGAAGGCGGCGAGCTGGACCGCCGACTCGGCGAACTGCTTCGACGTCGGCGCCGACAGCGCAAGCACCTCGTCGTTCCACTTCTGGAGGACCGGTAGGCGCGCCCGGGTGCGCAGCTCCGCCTCGAGCGCGCGGATGTCGCGCAGGTCGGCGGCGATGCGCGACTGGAGCCGCTCGACCTCGGTGCGCTCGGCCGAGACGTGGAGCGACAGCGTGTAGAATCCGATCGCCGCGGCCATCGCGCCGGCGATCATCGTGGTCGATCCCATCCGCAGGTTCATCTGTGCCCCCCGCCCCTTCTCAATGCCAAGCCGGCGCGTCGGTACGGATCCCGCTGCGCAGCGTCGCCGAGCGAGCGCGCGGGTTGACCGCCACCTCGGCGTCGCTCGCGCGAACCGCCTTGGCCGGCGTGTGGAAAGTTGGCGCGGGCCCCCGAACCCGCGCCTCGGGCAGGTAGCGACTGACGCGCGGTTCGCCCCCGCTGCGTTCGCGCAGAAAGCGCTTCACCACCCGATCCTCGAGACTGTGAAAGGTGACCACGGCGAGCCGCCCGCCCGGCTTCAGTAGCCGCTCGGCGGCGCGCAGGCCGGCGTCGAGCTCGTCGAGCTCGCCGTTGATGTGGATGCGGATCGCCTGGAAGGCACGCGTCGCCGGGTCCTTGGCGCCGGGATGGTGACCGACCGCGCGGCGGACGATCTCGGCGAGCTGGCCGGTGCGGGTCAGCGGGCGCGCCGCCACGATCGCCCGCGCGATGCGGCGCGACTTCGGCTCCTCGCCGTAGCGGTAGAGCACGTCGGCGATCTCGGCCTCGTCCGCCGAATTGAGGAAGTCGGCGGCGGTCGGCCCATCGTTTCCCATGCGCATGTCGAGCGGGCCGTCGGCCTGGAACGAGAAGCCGCGTTCGGCGCGGTCGAGCTGCATCGACGACACGCCGATGTCGAGCGCGACGGCGTCCACGGTCGCCACGCCGCGTTCGGCAAGCGCCTCGTCCATGCGCGAGAAGCGTTCCTCGATCAGCGTCAGCCGCTCGTCGTCGAAGGCGTCGGCGATCGCGGTTGGGTCGCGGTCGAAGGCGTAGGCATGCGCGAGGCCGCGGTCGAGCGCGGCGCGCGCGTAGCCGCCCGCGCCAAAGGTGCCGTCGACGTAGAGGTCGCCGGCGCGCAGGTCGAGCGCCGCCATCACTTCGTCGAGGAGGACGGGAACGTGCGGGGCCGCGCTCATGCCGAGACCCCCTTGGCTTCGAGCTGGCGCTTGACGAGGCGCGCGATGAGCGGGTCCGATCCGCGCTCGCGCAGCAGCACCTGCGGGTTCCAGACCTCGAAATAGTCGCCGACGGCGATGAAGAACACGAGCTTCTCGAGCTCCGCCCAATCGCGGAGATCGGCCGACATGAGGATGCGGCCGTTCTCGTCGTAGTTCATGTCCTCCGACAGACCGAACAGGGCGCGCGCCTCGTTCTCGCGATCCTCGCCGAAGTCGGCGCCGTACTTGGCGTCGATCTGGTCCTGAAGCCGGGCGGTGCGGCCGACGTCGTAGCCGACGAGGCAGGGCAGACCGCGCGGGTGCGGGGCAAGCACGACGGTGCGGGTCTGGGTGCGGCGCTCGATGACATCGCGGTAGGCAGCCGGGATCGACAGGCGGTTCTTCGAGTCCACCGCGTTCATCGCGTAGCCGTGGAAGAAGTCGCGCGTCACGCGTGAGCCGTCCTGTCCTTCGCCTCGGGCGCGGAGCGCAAAACCATCCCGTCCGCGCGAAACCCTGTTTCGCGCGCCGTCGGTTCAAAGGGTGGTGTTTGCCCCGCCTCCCTTGTGGACAGGGAATATCATGGGATTTTCGTGGGCATCAATGGGATTTTGTGGGCGATGGCGGAAAAACGCTGCAAATCGCGGGAAAGGTTTAACTTTGTTTGCCGCCTATTTTTTACGTTCCCGTTTTGATCGGTCGTCGATGCTTGTGGATAACTCGGTGGAAGGTGGGAAAACCCGCCGACTCCCGCGTTCGCCCATGACCGCCCATCGGCCCGGGTTAAGAATCGTAAATGAGGGTTGACCGGAAGTCGAGGTAACGCGGTGTCGCGCCGCTCAGCGCTCGAGCAGCGCGGCTGCCGCGGCGGGATCCACCTTGTAGGCGTCGTGACGGAGGCCGCGGATCGCGCTCGCCCGCGCGCGCGTCTCGTCGTCGCTGCCCGGCCCCGGATCGGCCGTGATCCGCACGAGGGCGCCGGCGTCCGCCGGTACCGCCTGGAGCGTGAGAGTCACGCCACCGGCGGTGCCGACCCGGATCTGGGTCGCCCCCGCCCAGTTGACGCCCCGTCCGTCGAGACGCGGCGCCGCCTTGAGCGACGCCACCGCGCGCGCGACGGCGCGCAGACGCTCCTGCGCGGCGGGCTGCGGCTCGCCCGATTTGAACAGCGTGGCCGCCGTGATGTCGGCCGCGTCGATCGAAGCGAGCGGATTCGCGCGCGGTTGCGGATCGGGGCCGCCGAAGAGGCCGAACCGCCACGCGACGAGGCCCGCCGCCACGAGGAGGGCGACCGATATCAGGATTATGATGCGGCGTCGCGTCAGAGCCTGTCTCGCGACGGCTCTCAGCTGCGGTGCGGCTTGGGCTTCTTCGCCTGGATTTCTTCGGCGCGCGCCTGGGTGCGCCTGAGCAGCTCCCCGGACCCGGGGGCGACGCCGAGCAGCGCCAGCGTCTCGCCTTGAGCGCCCGCCGGAGCCACCGATCGGTCGGGCCGCATGCCGGCGGCCGCCACCAACAGAAGCATGAAGACGAATGCGAGGCCAGTCATGCCGACACGTACGCGTTGCATAGACCCTCTTTATCGTTGTGCTCGGCACGGAGCCGAGCCGAGCGACTCTCTGCGGAGCCTGCCCAACGCAACTGCCCGTACCGTGAGCCGCCGTCACCCCTGCCGTCGGCTCAATCCCGCTTATGAAGTCTTCAGCGTTAACCCCTTTTGTCGCCAATGTCTACCACTTCACCGCATCCAAGGCGGCAGGGGCAGACCGCGCGACGCGAGCCACGCCGGATCGAAGATCGTCGATAGGTAGCGCATCCCGGAGTCGCACAGCACGGTGACGATCGTCTTGCCCGGCCCCATGGCCCGGGCGAGCCGCACCGCGCCGGCCACGTTGATGCCGGACGACAGGCCGACGCACAGCCCCTCGTGCTGCATCAGGTCGTGCACCCGGGCCAGCCCCTCCTCGTCGGGCACGCGGAACTGGTCGTCGACCACGAGGCCCTCGAGGTTGGCGGTGATGCGACTCTGTCCGATGCCTTCCGCCGCCGAGCTTCCTTCGGCCCGGAGCTCGCCGGTGGCGTAGTAGTTGTAAAGCGCCGCGCCGTAGGGATCGGTGAGCGCGATCCTGACGTCGGGCCGGCGTTCCTTCAGCCCCATGCCGACGCCGGCCAGCGTGCCGCCGGTGCCGACCGCGCAGGTGAAGCCGTCGACGCGCCCTCCGGTCTGCGCCCAGATCTCGGGCGCCGTCGTCTTGATGTGCGCGAAGCGGTTGGCGATGTTGTCGAACTGGTTCGCCCATACGGCGTTCGGCGTCTCCTCCGCCAGCCGGCGCGACGTGTGCACGTAATGCGCGGGGTTGCTGTAAGGGGCGGGCGTCACGAGGAGCAGCTCGGCGCCGAGCGCGCGCAGCGTGTCCTGCTTCTCCTTGGACTGCGTCTCGGGCATGACGATGATCGTCCGGTAGCCCTTCGCGTTGCCCACCACGGCGAGGCCGATGCCGGTGTTGCCCGCCGTGCCCTCGACGATCGTGCCGCCGGGCTTCAGCAATCCCCTCGCCTCGGCGTCCTCCACGATGAACTTCGCGGCCCGGTCCTTCACCGAGCCGCCGGGGTTGAGGAACTCGCATTTGGCGAGGATGGTGCAGCCGGTCTCTTCGGAAGCCTTGCGCAGCCGGATCAGCGGCGTTTTGCCGATCAGGCTGAGAACGTCGTCGGCGTGGGTCATGGCCCCGGCTTAGCCGCTTCCCCTCGGGCTTGCCAACCGGCAGTATCGCCGCGACGGCGAAGGAGGGAATGGGATGCTGGCACTGGCGTTGGCGATGGCGGCGGGGGCGTTGGGGACGGGATCGGGCGACCCGGCGCTCGAGGAGTACGCCCGTATCGCCCCGGGGTCGTACACGACGGCGGCGCAGGCGGCGCGCGACGACCGCTACGACACCGTCGAGGCCGAGGTGGTCCGCATCTGGCCCGAGCGCACCGACGGCGTCTGGCTGTACCAGGAGCAGGCGATCATCAACCGCAAGGACCTGACGCCCGCGCAGGCCAAGGCGCAGCCCTATTTCCAGCGCGTGGCCCGCGTGCACCGCGAGAAGGACGGCCGGCTGCGGCGCGACAACCACGTCATCACGAACGCGAAGGCCTTCACCGGCAAGCCGGCGACGCTGAGGTTCGAGCATCTCGGTCCCGCCGGCTGCCACAACCTCCTCGAGCGGGTGGCGGAGGGGCACTGGACCGCGCGCACCGAGAACTGCGCCAACAGCTACAAGGGCGCGGCCGAGATGCGCAGCGTCAGCGTGCAGACGGCCGACACCTACGCCAACTGGGACCGCGGATTCAGCGCCGACGGCAAGCACGTGTGGGGCCCGACCGATGGAGGCTACATCTTCGTGAAGAAGCGGCGTTGACGCCCGCCCGGCCCGTCGCGGCGACCCGCGCTCTAGGCAACTACGATCGGCTCCCCTAAACCGGCAGCGATGACCGCCCTTCCCGCCGACACCCCCTTCGACGCGCGCGCCTTCCGCGACACGCTCGGCCGCTACGCCACGGGCGTGGCCCTGGTGATGGCGCGGGGCCCGGACGGCTCGACGGCCGGGATGACCATCAACAGCTTCGCGAGCGTCAGCCTCGACCCGCCGCTGGTGCTCTGGTCGATGCGCAGCGACACGGCCTCCGCCGCGATCTTCCGCGAGGCGCCCGGCTTCACGGTGAGCATCTTGGGGGCGGATCACGAGGCGGTCGCCCGGCGCTGCGCGCGCACCGACGGCGAGAAGCTCGACGGACTCGAGCTCGCCGCCGCGCCGAGCGGGTCGCCGCGCCTCGACGACGCGGCGGCGTGGTTCGACTGCGACACCTGGGCGATCTATCCCGGCGGCGACCACGACATCTTCGTCGGACGGGTGGCGAGCTTCGGCGCGCGCCTGGGCGCGACGCTCACCTTCCAGGACGGGCGGTTCCGGTCGAGCGATGCGTAGAGCGGCGCTCGCGCTGCCGGTCCTGCTCGCCTCGTGCGGCGGCCCCGAAGCCGCCGCACCGCCCCAGGACGCCCTGGTCCGCGTCAACGAGGACGAGGTGAAGAGCCTCGACCCGCAGAAGATTTCCGATCTGACCTCGCTGCGGGTGGCGAGCAGCCTCTACGAAGGCCTGACCCGTTACCACCCGGCCGGCCACGTCGAACCGGGACTGGCCGAGAGCTGGCGGGCGAGCCCCGACGGGCTGACCTGGACCTTCCGTCTGCGGCCCGGCCTCCGCTTTTCCGACGGCGCGCCGCTCGACGCCCGCGCGGCCGCGGCGAGCCTCGAACGGCTGCTCGACCCCGCGACCGCGGCGCCCAACGCGACGCTGTTCGCGACGGTGAGCGGGGTCGACGCGCCGGATCCACGGACGTTCGTGCTGCGCCTGTCGGCGCCCTTCCCCGCCATCCTCGAGCTGCTCGCCCACCCGAGCGCGGCGGTGCTGCCGATGCACGACGTGGCGCGCGATCCCGGCGGCTGGACGCGGACGCCGGCCGCGTCCGGCCCCTACCGGCTGGCGCGCTGGCAGCTCCACAGCCGGATGGACCTCGTTGCCAACCCCGCCTACTGGGACGCTGCGAACGTCAGGACGGCGAAGCTGAGCTTCCTGCCGATCGACGACGACCAGACCGCGATCCGCCGCTTCCGCGCCGGCCAGGCGCACACCGTCGGCGACTTCCCGGCGAGTCAGCTCGGGTCGCTGCGCGAGCGGCTCGGCACCGCGGTGCGGGTCGCGCCTTACCGCGGCGCCTACTATTGGGTCTTCAACACGCGGAAGCCGCCGTTCGACGACGCGCGCGTGCGCCGCGCGCTGTCGATGGCGGTCGACCGCGCCAAGATCACCGAAGCCCTGCTCGGCCAGGGCAACCCGCCCGCCTACGGCGTCGTCCCGCCCGGCCTCGGTGGCTACGGCGCGGCGGTGCGCCCCGCCTGGGCCGACTGGCCGATGTCGCGGCGGATCGCCGAGGCGAAGCGGCTCCTCGCGCAGGCCGGCTACGACCCGGACCGGCCGCTCGTGATCGAGGCGCGCTTCAACAGCGACGTGGACCACCGGCGGGTCGGGATCGCGCTCGCGAGCTTCTGGAAGCCGCTCGGCGTGCGGCTCCGCCTGTTCAACACCGAGGCCACGCTGCACTTCGCCGCGCTCCGGACCGGCGACTTCACGCTCGCGCGCTCGGGCTGGATCGGCGATCTCGGCGCGGCCGAGAACTTCCTCGCCGTCCACCGCTCGAACGCGGCGGCGCTCAACTATTCGGGCTTCCGCAACGCCGCCTACGACCGGGCGCTGGCCGCCGGCCTCGCCGAGCCCGACCCCGCGCGCCGCAACGCCAAGCTCGCGCGGGCCGAGGCCATCCTCGTCGAGGCGGCGCCCGTCCTGCCCCTCTACTTCTACGTTTCCAAGAACCTCGTCAGTCCCTGCGTCGACGGCTGGTTCGACAACCTCGCGAACCACCACCCCGACCGCGCCCTGGCGCTGAAGCCGAACTGCCGCTTCCAGCCCGGATGAAGGCGGCGGTACCGATCGCGGGCCGGGACCTTCGCGATCCGGCGCGGGCTCGTTATGTGTGGCGTCGGACCTGATCGAGCGAGGACATGCCAGGCGGCCCCGAAGGAAGAGGAGCGAAGATCGCCGGATCGGCTCGCCCCGCGACGCGCGTCCGCGCGGGACGCCCGCTCGGCCTGGCGCTGCTCCTGCTGGCGTCGTGCGACGGCCCCGACGCGGGCAAGGCGCCCGGCGCGACGCTCCGGATCGACGTCGTCGGCGACTTCGACCCGAAGGCGTCGCGCACCGTCGTCGGCGGCCCGCGCGAGGTGCTGATGAACGCGACGCAGGTGGGGCTCGTCGACTTCGACGCGCAGGGCCAAGTGGTCCCCGGTCTCGCCACGAGTTGGCGGGTGAGCGACGACGGGCTGAGCTACATCTTCCGGCTGCGCGACGCGCGGTGGGAGGACGACCGCGAGCTGACCGCGGGCGACGTCGTGGCGGTGATGCGGCGCATCATGGCGCCCGACAGCCACCACCCGCTGAAGCCGCTCCTTCGCCGCATCGAGAACGCGCCCGAGGTGATCGCGGGCAAGCGGCCGCCCAAGACGCTCGGCGTCTACGATCCGCTGCCGAACATCGTCGAGATCCGGCTGGCCTCGCCGCAGCCGCAGCTCCTTCAGATGCTGGCGCACCCCAGCCTGTCGATCATCCGCCGGGGCGAGTTTCCGCCCGCCACCGGGCCGTTCACCGTCACCGACGGACAGGCGCGCCCGATCGTCCTGCGACGCAACCAGCGCTACTACGACGCGAGCGCGGTCGCGGTCGAACGGGTCGAGCTGATGCCGATGCCCGAAGCGGTCGAGGCGGTCGGGCGCTTCCGTCGCGGCGCGACCGACATCGTGACCGGGGGCACCGTCGCGGGCCTGGCCGAAGCGCGCACCGTGCCGACGCCGCAGGCCTTGCGCCTCGAGCCCTCCTACGGCGTCTACGGCTATCTCGCGAACAGCCGGCGCGGCCCGACCGCCGACCCGCGGGTGCGCCGCGCGCTCGGCATGGCGATCGACCGCGCCGCGATCGTCGAGCGCTTGTTCGGCATCGACGCGATGCAGCCGGTGCCGGGGCTCGTTCCGCCGAACCTGCCGAGCTACGGCGAGCCGCCGGCGCCGGCCTGGGCGACGCTGCCGCCGGAAGCCCGGCTGGCGCAGGCGCGCGCGCTGCTGGCCGAGGCGGGCTACGGCCCCGACAAGCCGCTCACGGTCGACGTCGGCCTTCCGGCGGCGCAGGAGCACGCCGCGGTGCTGGCGGCGGTGGCGCGCGACTGGGCGGCGATCGGCGTCCGCACGCGGGCCACCACCCGCACCCGCGAGGCGCACGCCGAGACGCTGGCGGCGGGCCGCTTCGAGCTCGCGCTCGTCGAACGACTTTCCCCGGTCGACAGCGGCTATTTCTTCCTCGTGCCCTTCGGTTGTGCCAACCGGGCGGGCGGCTATTGCAATCCGGCCGCCGACCGGTTGCTTGACCAGACGCGCACGATGGCCGATCTCGACGCCCGCCGCCGCGCGCTGCAGGGCGCCGAGCAGATGATCGCCGCCGACCAGCCGGCGATCATGCTGTTCACGCCGGTCCGCTGGTCGCTGGTGCACCCCCGGGTGTCGGGTTGGTCGGAAAACATCTCGGGCGCGCATCCGCTGTCGCGGCTGGACGTGCTGCCGCAGGAAGTCGGGAGAGAGTGATGAGCCAGGACTCGATCGTCGTCGTCGGTGCCAAGCGCACGCCCATGGGCGGCTTCCAGGGCGAACTGGCGGGGCTGACCGCGAGCGAGCTCGGCGCCGCGGCGATCCGGGCGGCGCTCGAGGACGCCGGCGTCGCCGCCGACGCGGTCGATCAGACGGTGATGGGTTGCGTGCTCGCCGCCGGTCAGGGTCAGGCGCCGGCGCGCCAGGCGACGATCGGCGCCGGGCTGCCGGAGGGCGTGTCGGCCACCACCGTCAACAAGATGTGCGGTTCGGGCATGAAGGCGGTGATGGACGCGCACGACGCGCTGCTCGCCGGATCGGCCGACGTGATCGTCGCGGGCGGCATGGAGAGCATGACCAACGCACCCTACCTGCTGCCCAAGGCGCGCGGCGGTTACCGCATGGGCCACGGCCAGGTCGTCGACCACATGTTCCTCGACGGGCTCGAGGACGCCTACGACCGAGGACGGCTGATGGGCACCTTCGCCGAGGACTGCGCCCGTCACTATCAGTTCACGCGCGCGGCGCAGGACGATTACGCGATCCGGTCGCTCAAGCGCGCGCAGGGCGCGATCGACTCAGGCGCGTTCGGCGACGAGATCGTACCGGTGACCGTCTCGGGCCGCTCGGGCGAGGTGACGGTGTCGATCGACGAGCAGCCGGGCAAGGCGCGGCTCGACAAGATCCCGACCCTGAAGCCCGCCTTCGCGAAGGACGGCACGGTGACGGCCGCGAACGCCTCGTCGATCTCCGACGGCGCGGCGGCGCTCGTGCTGATGCGCGAATCGGCGGCGCGCGAACGCGGACTGACGCCGCTCGCGCGGATCCTCGGCCATTCGGTCCACGCGCAGGCGCCCGCCTGGTTCACCACCGCGCCGATCGGGGCACTCGAGAAGCTGTTCCGGAAGACCGGCCTCGACGCCGGATCGGTCGACCTCTACGAGATCAACGAGGCCTTCGCCGTCGTGGCGATGGCGGCGATCCGCGACCTCGACCTCGACGCCGAGACGGTCAACGTCCACGGCGGCGCCTGCGCGCTCGGCCACCCGATCGGCGCCTCCGGCGCCCGCATCCTGGTCACCCTGCTCAACGCGCTGAAGCGCAGGGGCAAGACGGTGGGCATCGGCACGCTGTGCATCGGCGGCGGCGAGGCCACCGCGGTGGCGGTCGAAAGGCTCAACTGATCGGCCGGGCCGCTACGACGGCACGTAGGGGCCGTAGAGCGGCAGGCGCCGGAGCATCTCGTCCACCCGGGCGATCTTGGCGGCATAGGCTCGCGCCTCCAGGCCGCCGTAACGGCGGGTGAACGCCTCGTTCGACAGGCCCTCGTCGAACGCGCCCGCGGCGCCGGGGAACAGCGTGGCGTCGGTCACGCCCGCCAACCGATCGGCGACCCCGGCGGCGGTCGCGGGGTCGACCGCGGCCCGGCCGAGGTGGAGCCCGGCCCGGTCCGCGGCGAGGTCGACGAACGAGAAGCCGCTGCCGCCCGGCAGGCTGTCGTCGAGCTCCTTCCACTCGCCGATCGCCCGGGTGAAGCGCGGGTCGACCGCGGCGCCCATCGCCGCCGACAGGGCGAAATGCTTCGCGAGGTCGTTGCGGTCGCCGAGCAGAAGCCCGGGCGGTTGGATCTCTTCGTGCGATCTCGCGAAGGTTCGACCGCCCGCAAGCCGCCGGACGCTGGGATCGACCGCGAACATCGCCAGCGCGACGAACGCTGCCCGGTTGTATTCGACGGGATCGACATCCCGCGGGCGTTCGCCGAACAGCCGCCGCAGTTGCGCGGCGACGGAGGCGCTCGGCTGAGTCACCTCGCCCGCCAGGAGCCGCCCGTAGGCGGCGCGGACGAGAGTGGGATCGACCGGCGCGCGAGTCGCGCCGAGCACCTCGCGCGCGACCCGGAACAGCTGCTGCGGGACCGCGAGCGTGGCACCGACGGCGTCGTCGTCGACGTGGAACCCCCGCACCATCGTCGCGACCGGCGGAAGCTGGTGCCGCTGCCAGCGCACCCAGGCATCGGCGGCCCGCAACGACAGCCGCACGAGCGCCGGGGGCAAGGTCCAGGCGCCCACGCGCAGATGGACGTCGGGAAAGTCGCCGGCCGGCTCGGCCCGGGCCTCGAGGTTGAGCCACGTCCGTTCCGCCAGCCGCAGGTCGGCGGCGGTCACCAAACGTCCGGACTCGATGGCCGGCCTCAGGCGCAGCCAGTCGAAGCCGTGGTTTGCGAGCGTCGCAGCGGCGAGGAGATCGCGCTCCGCGAAGCGGACGGGGTGCGGCGTTCCGTCGGCCGACAGCGCGGACACCAGTTCGACGGCGGTGTTGCGTGCCCGCCGCACCTCATCGGCATTCGGCGCCTCTGACGGCAGAAGTCGCGGCGCGCTCGACAGCAGCCCCGCGACGACGAAGCCGACCGACGCCAGCGCGACCGCGCCGGCGGTCGCGACGCGGCCGACGAACGAGGTGCGACGATTTACCAACGGGTTATCCATATCGCTGACGCCTAGACGCACGGCCGAGGGGTTCGACGCAAGCGGGGCGGCCAAGCGCCGCGTTTTTCAGGACCGGGAACGCGGAAGCCGGATCCTGTCACCCGCTTGTTACGTATCCGTCGCGAAGCCGGAACAGAATCGGCTCGCATCGCGTTCCTTGCGACTCGAATCGGGCCCGCTGCAGGGGTCCGATGCGAGAAGGCAGGGATCTAGATGTCGTTCGCCAGCGTCTCGGGGGGCGTTCTGAAGCAGCAGCAAGGGTATCGGCGCGCACGTGCGAGCCTCGAGGGGCGGCGCGTGCTCATCGTCGAGGACGAGATCATCGTCGCCATCAGCATGGAATGCGAAGTCCAGGACGCCGGCGGCGACGTGGTCGGCCCGGCCCACACGCTCGCCGAGGCCGATCAGCTGCTCGACGAGGCGATCGACGTCGCCATCCTCGACATCAACATCGGCGGCGAGATGATCTGGCCGATCGCACGCCGGCTGCGCGAGCTGGGCGTGCCCTATGTTCTCGCGAGCGCCAACTGCGGCGATCCGCACGCCGTCGACCCGGCGTTCACCGACGTGCCCTGCTTCGACAAGCCCGTCCCGATGCCGCGCCTGATCGCCGCGCTGGCCGCCCTCGTCGACGACGAACCCGAAGCGTTCGTCGCCTGAGCCGTCCCGGGGTCGAGCTCGGCTCCTTAATCAGCCGCGCAATCGGGCTTGGCGCCGGCCGCTCGGGCGGCGCCGATCTCGGCGCGCGCCGCCTCAAGGTCGGCGCGGAACGCCGGCTCGGCGCGCAGCCGGGCGAGCACCGCCGCCCCTAGCATCCGGCCCGCCGCGACGTCGGACGGATAGTGCACCCGGCAGGCGATCCGGTTGTCGCCGACGCCCGCCCCCCAGCCCAGCAGACCGCCGCTCCGGTCGGGCGCGAGCTCGGCGAGCATCAGCGCCCACATCCAGCCGATCGCCGCGTGGCCGCTCGGATAGCTGGGACTCTGGGTCCCGAAGTTGGCGTTGGGGTCGCAGGTCACCGCGTCTTTCTCGCCGACGTAGGGCCGGTCGCGGGGCCAGACCGCCTTGGCCTGCTCGCTCGCTTGCGCGAGCGCCAGTCCCGAGCGGGACATCAACCGCCCGACGGCCGAAGCGGGCGTCAGGTCGAGCCTGGCGCCCAGCGCGCACATGATCTGCCGCCGGACCCCGGGCGAGCGTATGTCGGCCTGCGCGACCGCCTGTCGCCACGCCGGACCGTCGCGGCCGGCCAACGCCGATTCGTAGGCGGCGCGGTCCGCCGCGGCGGCGGGCGAGCCCGGCTGCGGCGGCGGCGGTAGATAGCCGCGCGGGTCGGGGAGCGAGCCGGGCCGGAGGTAAGCCGTTGGCGCGTCGGCCTTCGCCGCCTGGGCGGCGCCGGCCGGCGTCGGTGCCGCCGAACAAGCCAGAAATGCCGACGCCGCGGCCATTGTGAAACGCATTTGCCAACCCCATCTGATCTATGTTCAACTGAGCACTGGGGCGGCCGTCGTCGCAACAGAATTTCTTTACCGGGACCGTTCGCGTTCCGATCGGTCCCTCTCCGGGGGACGAAAAATTTGTTTCTAACCCCGACCACTTTCCCGGTCTCGTTCGTTCAACGAGCATCGGTATGATTGGAGTTGCCTGAGTATGCCGTCATTCGCCCGAGAGTTGGAGCACACGCTGCACAACGCGCTTGCCGAGGCGAGCCGCCGCAACCACGAATACGCGACGCTCGAGCACCTGCTCTTCGCGCTGGTCGGCGACCAGCACGCGAGCGCCGTGATGCGCGCCTGCGGCGTCGATCTCGACGAGCTCCGCAGCCAAGTGACGCTCTACCTCGACACCGAGCTGAATTCGCTCAAGGCGGACGGCGGCGTCGATCCCTCGCCCACCGCCGGTTTCCAACGCGTCGTCCAGCGCGCGATCCTGCACGTCCAGTCGTCGGGCCGCGAGGAGGTGACGGGTGCCAACGTGCTCGTCGCGCTGTTTTCGGAGCGCGAGAGCCACGCGGTCTATTTCCTGCAGCAGCAGGACATGACCCGCCTCGACGCGGTCTCCTACATCAGCCACGGCATCGCCAAGGCGCCCGGCCAGACCGAGAGCCGTTCGGTGCGCGGCGCCGAGAAGGCCGAGGAGTCGGAGGGCAAGGAAACGCGCGCCAAGGAAGCGAAGGGCGGCGAGAGCGCGCTCAAGCAGTTCTGCGTCAACCTCAACGAGAAGTCGAAGCAGGGCAAGGTCGACCCGCTGATCGGCCGCATGGCCGAGGTCGAGCGCACGATCCAGATCCTCTGCCGCCGCTCGAAGAACAACCCGCTCTACGTGGGCGAGCCCGGCGTCGGCAAGACCGCGATCGCCGAGGGCCTCGCGCGCAAGATCGTCGAGGGCGACGTTCCGGACGTGCTGAAGGAAGCGATCATCTACTCGCTCGACATGGGCGCGCTCCTCGCCGGCACCCGCTACCGCGGCGACTTCGAGGAGCGGCTGAAGGCCGTCGTCTCGGAGCTCGAGAAGATGCCGAACGCGGTGCTCTTCATCGACGAGATCCACACGGTGATCGGGGCCGGCGCCACGTCGGGCGGCGCGATGGACGCGTCGAACCTCCTGAAGCCGGCGCTGTCGTCGGGCTCGATCCGCTGCATCGGCTCGACCACCTACAAGGAGTTCCGCAACCACTTCGAGAAGGACCGCGCGCTCCTGCGTCGCTTCCAGAAGATCGACGTCAACGAGCCGTCGGTCGAGGACACGATCAAGATCATGCAGGGCCTCAAGCCCTACTTCGAGGAGCATCACAAGGTCCGCTACACGGCCGACGCCATCAAGTCGGCGGTGGAGCTGTCGTCGCGCTACATCAACGACCGCAAGCTGCCCGACAAGGCGATCGACGTGATCGACGAGGTCGGCGCGTCGCAGATGCTCGTGCCGCCGGCCAAGCGGAAGAAGGTGATCACCGCGAAGGAGGTGGAGGCGGTCATCGCGACGATGGCGCGCATCCCGCCGAAGTCGGTTTCGACCGACGACAAGCAGGTGCTGGCCAACCTCGAGCCCGACCTGAAGCGCGTCGTGTTCGGCCAGGACAAGGCGATCGAGGTGCTGTCGTCGGCGATCAAGCTCAGCCGCGCGGGCCTGCGCGAGCCGAACAAGCCGATCGGTAACTACCTGTTCTCGGGCCCGACCGGCGTCGGCAAGACCGAGGTCGCGCGCCAGCTCGCGTCGATCCTCGGCATCCCGCTCCAGCGCTTCGACATGTCGGAGTACATGGAGCGGCACTCGGTCAGCCGCCTCATCGGCGCGCCTCCGGGCTACGTCGGCTTCGACCAGGGCGGCCTCCTGACCGCCGCCGTCGACCAGCAGCCGCACTGCGTCCTGCTGCTCGACGAGATCGAGAAGGCGCACCCCGACCTGTTCAACATCCTGCTGCAGGTGATGGACAACGGGAAGCTGACCGACCACCACGGCAAGACGGTCGACTTCCGCAACGTCATCCTCATCATGACCACCAACGCGGGCGCCGCCGACATGGCGCGCGAGGGCGTCGGCTTCGGCAACGTCACCCGCGAGGGCGAGGACGAGGAAGCGGTCAAGCGGATGTTCACGCCGGAGTTCCGCAACCGGCTCGACGCCATCGTGCCGTTCGACTACCTGCCGACGCCCGTCATCGGCATGGTCGTCGAGAAGTTCGTCCTCCAGCTCGAGATGCAGCTCGCCGACCGCGACGTGCACATCCAGCTCACCGACGAGGCGAAGGCGTGGCTCGTGGAGCGCGGCTACGACAAGCTCTACGGCGCGCGTCCGATGGCCCGGCTCATCCAGGAAAAGATCAAGCAGCCGCTCGCCGAGGAGCTGCTCTTCGGCAAGCTGGTCCACGGCGGCGAGGTGCGGGTCCATCTCAAGGACAACGCGCTCGCCTTCGAGATCACGCCGGCGGCGCCCAAACCCAAGAAAAAGCCCAAGGCGACGGTCGACGCCTGAACCGAGCGAAAACCCCCGCCCTCACCGGCGGGGGTTTTTCGTTGCCCGCGACGTTTCCCCTTCACGGCAGGCGCGATTCGCCGCATGCTGCCGCTCCTTCGAACGGGGGTCCGTATGAGTGCGAAGCGTGGAGTTCTGGCGGCCGCGGCGGCCGCGGCGGTGGTCGGGATGGCCTGCACGACCGAGGCCCGGCTCAACATCGCGCTGCACGATCCGAGCGATCCCGCGCCCAAGCGCCTCGAGGTCGGCGCGCAGATCGCCGGCCTGTGTCTCGGCTTCCTGCTGTCCTGGTCGAACGGCGACGTCCGACCGACCGCGCGGTTCTGACGCCGTGACGCGGCGCGTGCCCCCTATCACCCAGGCGATCATCGACGCCTACGACGCCTACACGCACACGACGCTCGACCGGCGCGGGCTGGTGGCGCAGCTGACCAAGCTCGCCGGCTCGACGGCGGCGGCCTACGCCCTGCTGCCGCTCCTCGAGGCCAATCCGGCGCGCGCGGCGATCGTGCCCGCCGACGACGCCCGCGTCGCCGGATCGGACGTCGATTGGGCAGCGGCCGACGGCATCCGGATGCGCGGCTATCTCGCGCTGCCCGCGAGCAGGCGCGGGCGCCTGCCGGCCGTGCTGGTGATCCACGAGAACCGCGGTCTCAACCAGCACATCCGCGACGTCGCCCGGCGCGCCGCGCTCGCGGGCTTCGCGACGCTCGCGCCGGACTTCCTGGCGCCCGTCGGGGGCACGCCCGCCGACGAGGATGCCGCGCGCGAGATGATTGGCAAGCTCGACCGCGAGCGCACCGTCGCCAACGGTCTGGCGACGATCAATTTCCTATCGAAGCACCGCCGGTCGAACGGCAAGGTGGGCGCGGTCGGCTTCTGCTGGGGCGGCGGGATGGTGAACGCGCTCGCGGTGGCCGCGGGACCGAAGCTCGCCGCCGCCGCGCCCTTCTACGGCCCGGTGCCCGCGGACCTCGCCAAGGTTCCCGAGATCCGCGCCCGGATGCAGCTCCACTACGCCGGCAACGACGAGCGCATCAACGCCGGCCTTCCCGCGTACAAGGCCGCGCTCGAGGCGGCGAAGATCGACCACGAGCTGTTCGTCTACGAGGGCAAGCAGCACGCCTTCCACAACGACACCTCGACGGCGCGCTACGACAAGGCGGCGGCCGACCTCGCGTGGGGACGCACGATGGAGCTGTTCCGGACGACGCTGGCCTAGCCGGCCTGAAGGACCTTAGGGCCGCCAGCTCCCGTCGAGCAGCTTGATGATGCCGGAGAAGTCCTTGCCCGCGCCGCCGAGGTTGGCGAAGGCCTGGTAGAGGCTTTCGGCCTGGGCGCCCATCGGCACGGCGGCGCCGACGCCCGCCGCCGCTTCCATCGCGAGCTTCAGGTCCTTGAGCATCAGCGCAGCGGCGAAGCCGCCCTCGTAGTCGCGGTTCGAAGGCGCGGTCGGTACGGGGCCCGGCACCGGGCAGTAGCTCGTCATCGACCAGCACTGGCCGGACGCCTTCGACGCGATGTCGAAGAAGGTCTGCGGGTCGAGCCCGAGCTTCTGCGCCATGACGAACGTCTCGGCTGTCGCGACCATCGAGGCGCCGAGCAGCATGTTGTTGCAGATCTTGGCCGCCTGCCCCGCGCCCGCCCCGCCGGCGTGGATCACGGCCTTGCCCATGGGCGCGAGGATCGCCTCGGCGCGCGCGAAAGCTTGCGGCGCGCCGCCCACCATGAAGGTGAGCGTGCCACCGGCCGCCGCCGCGACGCCGCCCGACACCGGCGCGTCGACCATCGCGAGGCCACGCTCGGCGGCCGCCGCGCCCACCGCGCGGGCCGACGCCACGTCGATCGTCGAGCAGTCGACGAGGATCGGATCGCCGTCGGCCGCGGCGAAAACCTCGTTCTCGTAGACCGCGCGCACGTGCTTGCCGGCCGGCAGCATCGTGACGACCGCGGACGCGCCCTTGACCGCCTCGGCGGCGGACGCGGCGCGCCCGCAGCCGGCCTCGACCGCGGCCCCGAGCGCCGCCTCCGACAGGTCGAACGCCGCCACCTGCCGCCCCGCCTTCACGAGGTTGGCCGCCATGCCCGAGCCCATGTTGCCCAAGCCGATGAACGCTATGTGACCTGCCACTGACGACCTCCGTTGTTCGACGGCGGAATGGCCGAGCCCGCGGCAAAAGAAAAGGCCCGGTGGTCTCCCGCCGGGCCTTCGCCTCGTCCGCCGCCGCGAGCGACTACTCGCGGTTGCTGCCCATGAAGCGCAGCAGGAAGAGGAACAGGTTGATGAAGTCGAGATAGAGCGTCAGCGCGCCCATCACGATCGACTTGCCGCGGAAGTCGGTGCCGCCGACATAGTCGTACATGTTCTTGATCTTCTGCGTGTCGTAGGCGGTGAGGCCCGCGAACAGCAGCACGCCGATCAGGCTGATCGCGAACGCGAGCCCGCTCGACTGCACGAAGATGTTGATGAGGCTCGCGACGATCAGGCCGACGAGGCCCATGATGAGGAACGTGCCGAGGCCCGACAGGTCCTTCTTCGTCGTGTAGCCGTAGAGGCTCAGCGCGCCGAAGGCGGCGGCCGAGGCGAAGAAGGTGCTGGCGATCGACGCGCCGGTGTAGGCGAGGAAGATCGTCGACAGCGACAGGCCCATCAGGACCGCGTAGGTCCAGAACAGCGCCTTGGCCGTGCCCTCAGACAGGCGGTTGATGCCGAAGCTCAGCCACAGGACGAGGCCCAGCGGCGCGAACATGATCACGTACTTCAGGAAGCCGGGGCTCAGGAACACCTGCTCGGCCATGCCGCTCGCCGCGAAGCCGAGCGCCACGAGGCCGGTGAGCAGCACGCCCGAGGCCATGTAGTTGTAGACCGACAGCATGTAGGTCCGCAGACCCTCGTCGCGCGCGGCCGCGCCCGACCGAGGCACCGAACCGGTCGCTCCGTAGGCGCTGCGGGGGTCAAAGTTAGCCATTTCAGCTCTCTCCCAGTTAACCGGCGCATCGCCGATCGCATGAAATATCGTGACGAACGGTTACGCTTTCAAGCGAAACCGGACGGTCATAGCGTGCGCAGCACTCGGTTCGGCCGCGCCGAAAGCGCGCTCCACGAGCCGATCAGGCCGAGGGACACGGTGACCGCGGCGCCCGCCAGCACGGTGACAACGACCGGGAGCCAATTCGGCTGCCACTCGAGTTCGAGAACCCGCGTCACCACGTACCAGCCGCCGGCCGCGCCGATCACGAAGGCCAGGCCGCTGACGATCGCGGCCAGCACGCCGTATTCGACGAGGAGCGCTCGCAGCACCTGCCCGCGCGTCGCGCCGAGCACCTTGAGCAGCACCGCGTCATAGATGCGGGCGCGGCGTCCGGCGGCGAGCGCGCCGACCAGCACGGCGATCCCCGCCGCCACCGCGACGCTCGCCGCGGCGCGCACCGCTGCCGAAAGCTGGCCGAGCAGACCCGAGGCGGTCTCGATGACGTCCTTGACCCGTATCACCGACACCGTCGGGAAGGTGCGCGTCGCGTCGCGGTAGAGCGGGCGCGCCTGCGCCTCCGAGACCGCCGCGGTCGCCATGAAGCTGTGCGGCGCGCCCTGGAGCGTGTTGGGCGAGAAGACGAGCACGAAGTTGAAGCCGAGCGTGTCCCAGTCGATCTCGCGGAAGGAAGCGATCTCGGCGGTCACCTCGACCCCGAGCACGGAGACCGTAAGCGTGTCGCCGATCTCGAGGCCGAGCGCACGCGCCGCCTCCACGTCGATCGAGACCAGCGGCGGCCCCGCGTAGTCGGGCGCCCACCAGTCGCCGGCGACGACGCGGTTCCCTTCCGGGACCTCGGCCGCGTAGGTGAGCCCGCGGTCGCCCCGCAGGATCCAGGCGCCGTCGGGGATCGACTTCATCCGGCTGACCGGAGTTCCGTTCACCGCCGTCACCGGACCGCGGAGCGAGGGGACCAGCCGAAGCTCCGCGTCGGGGGCGTGGCCGCGCACGAGCGCCTCGAACGCCGGCACGTCGGCCACGGGGATGTCGAGGAAGAAGAAGGTCGGCGCGCGCCTGGGGATGCTGCGTTCGATCTGGCCGGAAAGGTTGGTCTCGATGACCGCCAACGTGGCGAACAGGGTGAGCCCGAGACCGAGCGCCACGACGAGCTGGCGGGTGAGCGCGCCGGGTCGGTGAAGGTTGGCGAGACCGAGGCGGACGAGCGTGTTCGTCGGCCGCGGCAGGCGCGCCGCCGTCGCGGCGATCGCCCACGCGAGCCCGGTCAGCACCACGAGCAGCGCGACGGCGGCGGCGATGAACAGCCCGGCGAACGCCTTCTCCCGCGCCTGCAGCACCGCGAGCGCCACGATCGCGGCGGCCGCGGCCGCGATCGCCGCCACCGCCCACCAGCCCGGCCAGCGGCGCCCTTCGACGCCCGCGCGGAACAGCCGGGCGGCCGGCACGACCCGCGCCTGCGCGAGCGGCCACAGCGCGAAGGCCACCGCGATCAGCAGACCGTAGGCGGCCCCGCTCAGCAGCGGCAGCGGATAGAGCCCCAGCTCGGGCGGGGCCGGGAGCGCGCCGCCGGCCACGAGCACCACGAACCACGGCACGAGCGCGCCGACCGCGGCCCCGACCGCCACGGCGGCGAGCGCCACGAGCCCGATCTGCAGCAGATAGCTCTGGAAGATCAGCGTCGAGGTGGCGCCGACGCTCTTCAGCGTCGCGATCGTGCCGCTCTTGGCGTCCAGATAGCTGGCGACGCCGTTGCCGACCCCGACGCCGGCGACCACGAGCGCGGTCAGGCCCACCAGCGTCAGGAACTGGCCGAGCCGCTCGACGAAGCGCCGCACGCCCGGGGCGCCGTTGGTGCGGTCCTGGACTTCCCACCCGGCGTCGGGAAACTGCGCGTTGAGCGCCGGCCTCACGCCCGCGATGTCGGCGCCGTCGGGCATCCGGACGCGGTAGTGGTAGCGGAACAGGCTCCCGGGCTGGACGAGGCCGGTCGCCGGCAGCGTGGCCGTGCCGATCATCACGGTCGGCCCGAAGGTGAACCCCTCGCCGGCACGGTCCGGCTCTTCGGCGATCACGCCCGACACCGTGAGCGTCGCGTTGCCGAGCTCGATGCGGTCGCCCACCCGGAGGTCGAGCTGGTCGGCCAGCGCCTGGGCGATCACCGCCCGCGGACCGGCCAGCGCCGGCTGGAGCGGCGCTCCGCCGACGAGCCGGAAGTCGCCGTAGAGCGGGTAGGCGCGGTCGACCGCCTTCAGTTCGCCGAGCACGCGGGTGTCGGAGCCGACCCGCCCGACCATCGCCCGCATGCGCACGCCCTCGGACAAGTCGCCGAACCGCGCGATCGCCGCCCGCTCCTCCCGCGTGGCCGCACGCGCCGCGAGCCGCACCTCGACGTCGCCGCCGAGGATCGCCTGGCCGCGCAGCGAGAGCCCCTCGACGATGGCCGCCGACAGGCTGCCGACCCCCGCGAGCGCCGCGACGCCCAGGAAAAGGCACACCGCGAGCAGCCGCAGGCCGGTGAGCCCGCCGCGCAGCTCCCGCAGCGCGAGCCGGAGCGCCAGCTTCATCCGTTCGGCCGATCGCTCACGATGAGACCGTCGCGCATCTCGACGACCCGGCCGCAGCGACCTGCGAGCTCGGTGTCGTGGGTGATGAGGACAAGCGTCGCACCGGTGTCGCGCTGACGGTCGAACATCAGTTCGACGATCGAGTGGCCCGTGGCGGCATCGAGGTTGCCGGTCGGCTCGTCGGCGAAGAGGATGGCCGGCCCGGGCGCGGTCGCGCGCGCGATGGCGACGCGCTGCTGCTCGCCGCCCGAAAGCTGGGTCGGGTAATGGTCGAGCCGGTGGCCGAGGCCGACCGCCTCAAGCTCGGCGCGCGCCCGGCCGAATGCGTCGGCGTGGCCGGAGAGCTCCAGCGGCACCGCCACGTTCTCGAGCGCGGTCATCGTCGGAATGAGGTGGAAGGCCTGGAGCACGATCCCGATGCGCCCGCGGCGCGCCTGCGCCAGCGCGTCCTCGGAAAGGCCGACGACGTCCTGCCCCGCGATGCGGATCGCGCCGCCGGTCGCCTGCTCGAGACCCGCGAGCACCGCCATCAGCGACGATTTGCCCGACCCGGAGGGTCCGAGGATCGCAACGCTTTCCCCTCTGGCGATCCCCAGGGACACGCCGCGGAGAATGTCGACGCGGCCGGCCACGCTGCTGAGCGCGAGGGTGACATCCCGCGCGTCGATCACCATATCAGAGTTGGTCATTTGGCAGTTCGGGGTCCCGGCGGATGCGGATCGTTACACGTCCATATGGGGCGCTTCTGCGCCTTGTCCACCTCACCCTCGCAGTATTGGTTGCGTCGATGTTCATGTCACCTGTCGCCGAGGCCGCGCCCTCGGCCAACGAGCGCCTGATCCTCGCGTTCGGCGACTCGCTTACCGCGGGCTATCGTCTGAAGCCCACGGAAAGCTTCCCCGCCCAGCTCGAGGCGCTGCTGCGCGCCGAAGGGCACAAGGTGCGCGTGCACAACGCCGGCGTCTCGGGCGACACCACCTCGGGGGGCAAGGCGCGGCTCAACTGGGTGCTCGCCGGCCTGAAGCAGAAGCCCGACCTCGCCATCCTCGAGCTCGGCGCCAACGACATGCTCCGCGGCCAGAACCCGAAGATCACCGAGGCGAACCTCGACGCGATGCTGACCGAGTTCCGCAAGCGCGGCATCCCCGTCGTGCTCGCCGGCATGTTCGCGTCGCAGAACCTCGGCATGCGCTACTTCGACGAGTTCAATGCCATCTTCCCGCGACTCGCCAAGAAGCACGGCGCGACGCTCTACCCCTTCTTCATGAAGGGCGTGGTGTTCAACAAGCCGCTGTTGCTCGACGACGGCATCCACCCGAACGCCAAAGGCGTCAACGTTATGGCGCGCAACATGCTGCCGACGGTCCGCGCCGAGCTCGCCAAGCTGCCCAAGCCCGCCGCCAGTGCACCGGCTCTTCGTCGGGATTGACCCGCCGGCCGAGGTCAAGGACCGGCTCCTCGACCTCATGGGCGGCGTCGCGGGCGCGCGCTGGCAGCGCGAGGCGCAGCTCCACCTGACCCTTCGCTTCATCGGCGAGGTCGACCGGCACCGGGCGAACGACGTTGCCGCGGCGCTCGAGAGCCTGCACCATCCGCGCTTCGAGCTGGCGCTGTCCGGCGCCGGGAGCTTCGACCGGCGCGGTCGCGTCAACGCGCTCTGGGTCGGGGTCGCGCCGCACGAGCCGGCACGGACGCTCCACAAGAAGGTGGACCAGGCGGTGGTCCGCGCCGGTCTGCCGTCCGAGGGCCGCGCCTACCACCCCCACATCACCATCGCGCGCTTCGGCCGCGACGCCGGCGCGCTCGACGGCTTCCTCGCTCGCCACGGCGGAGTCGCAAGCCCGCCGTTCGCCGTCGACGACTTCTGCCTCTACGAGAGCCGGCTCACCCGCGACGGCAGCGTCTACACGATCGTCGAACGATATCCCCTCGATTGAAACCCGGCCCCGCGCCATGGACAGGTTCCCAAGGCCGCTGTTAGCCTGCTAGCCAAGCGGTCGGCGCGAAAGAAAACAAACCCAGCGCCGATCGGGGAGGAAGAGCGTGCAACAGTCCGCGACGGCCGAAACGCCCGACGCCCGCACGAACGACGTGGGCGGTCCCTACGCCTGGTACGTGCTCGGCGTGCTGGTGCTGGTCTACATGATCAATTTCATCGACCGGCAGATCATCTCGATCCTCGCCGAGGACATCAAGGCCGACCTCGGCGTGACCGACGCCGACATGGGCTTCCTCTACGGCACGGCGTTCGGCGTCTTCTACTCGCTGTTCGGCATCCCCCTCGGGCGGCTGGCGGACATGTGGTACCGGGGGCGGTTGATGACGATCGGGCTGGCCATCTGGTCGGCCATGACCGCCGTCTCCGGGTTCGCGACGAACTTCACGCAGCTCGCCGCGGCGCGCATCGGCGTCGGCATCGGCGAGGCGACCGCCAGCCCCTGCGCCTTCTCGATGATCTCCGACTATTTCCCCAAGGAGAAGCGGGCGACCGCGCTCGGCATCTACTCGTCCGGGCTCTACCTCGGCGGCGGCCTGTCGCTGTTCATCGGCGGCGCGATCGTCGAGAGCTGGAACCGCGCCTACCCGGACGGCGGGCCGCTCGGGCTCGTCGGCTGGCAGGCCGCGTTCCTCGCGGTGGGACTGCCCGGCCTGCTGCTCGCGCTCTGGGTCGCCACCCTGCGCGAGCCGGTCCGCGGTCTGGCCGACGGGCTCGCCACGCCGCCCGAGCCGAACCCGTGGGGCAAGTTCTTCACAGAGCTTTCGAGCATCGTGCCGCCGCTGACCCTCTTCCACGCCGCGCGCAACGGCGGCCGGGCTCTGGCGACGAACCTGGTCGCGCTGGCGGCGATCGCGCTCGCCGCCTACGCCCTCGTCGGCGCCACCGGCGACGTACCGCAGTGGATCGCCATCGGCATCGGCGTCTACGCGGTCTTTTCCTGGTCGCAGTCCCTCAAGCGGCGCGATCCGGCGACCTACCGGCTGATCTGGGGAACCCCGACGTTCGTCCTGACCGTCGTCGGCTTCGGTCTCATCGCGTTCGGGACCTACGCGGTAGGCTTCTGGGCGGCGCCTTACGCCATACGCGAGTGGGGCGTCGACCGCGCCACCGCAGGCTTTCTCATCGGCGGCGGCGGCGCGGCTTCGGGATTCATCGGCGTGATCTTGGGCGGCCGCCTGGCCGACACGTTCCGCCGCACCAATCCCGCCGGGCGCATCGTCGTGGGCTTCGTCGCGATGCTGGGGTCGGCGCCGTTCCTGATCTGGCAGTTCACGACCGAAAGCCTCACCCTGTTCTACATCCTCAATTTCGTGAACGGCGTGTTCGCGTCGATGTGGGTCGGGGTCGCCGCCGCGACGACGCAGGACCTGGTACTCCCCCGCATGCGCGGCGCGGCCACCGCGACCTACTTCCTCGGGACGACGCTCGTCGGGCTCGCGATGGGGCCCTACTTCGTCGGCAAGGTGAGCGTCGTGACCGGTGACCTGGGCCTCGCCTGCATCAGCGTGCTCGTGATGGCGCCGATCACCCTCACCTGCCTCGCGCTCGTCTATCGTTGGCTGCCGCAGGCCGAAGCCACCCGCCTCGAGCGCAGCGGCGAAACCCCCGGAGTCGCCTGATGAAGATCGAAGAGCTGTTCTCGGTTCGCGGCAAGGTCGCGCTCGTCACCGGTGGGAGCCGCGGCATCGGCGAGATGATCGCGCGCGGCTACGTCGAGAACGGCGCCAAGGTCTACATCACCGCGCGCAAAGCGGACGCCTGCCACGCGCTGGCCGAGGAGTTGTCGCGCTTCGGCGAATGCGTCGCGATCCCGGCGGACCTCAGCGAAATGTCCGAGATCGACCGGCTCGCCCGCGAGATCGAGGCGCGCGAGGACAGGCTCCACATCCTCGTCAACAACGCCGGCGCGAGTTGGGGCGCGCCGTTCGACGGCTTCCCCGAGTCGGGTTGGGACAAGGTCATGGACCTCAACGTGAAGTCGGTGTTCTTCCTCACCCAGCGGCTGGTGAAGCTCCTCGAGGCCGCCGCGAGCCCCGACGACTACGCGCGCGTCATCAACATCGGCTCGATCGACGGCCTCCACGTGTCGGGTCTCGAGACCTACAGCTACGCCGCGTCGAAGGCCGGCGTGAACCATCTCACCCGCATGATGGCGAAGTTCCTCGCCGCGCGGCACATCGCCGTGAACGGCATCGCGCCCGGCTACTTCCCGTCGAAGATGACGGCGGGGATCGCCGAGGAGTTCGGCGAGGCCGCCCGGCAGGCGACCCCGATGCAGCGCTGGGGCCAGCCGTCGGACATGGCCGGCATCGCGCTCTATCTGTCGTCGAAGGCAAGCGCCTTCACCTGCGGCGCGGTCATCCCGGTCGACGGCGGCTACGCGACGACCGCGTGAGCGCGTAGATCCCCCAGGCGGCGTAGCCGAGCGCCGTCACCGCCACGAGCGCCGGCAGTTCGGCGGTCGCGCCGAGCAGCATGACCCCGCCGAAGAGCAGCGCGGTCCCGATCGCCACCGGGCCGGCGGCGGGGAGCCCGAAGCCCGCGGCGGGCGCGCCGGCCCGGCGCTCGAAGCGCCAGAGCGCCAGGCAGCTCAGGATGTAGGAGACCAGCCGCGCCGCCGTCGACACGGTGAGCGCGGTGAGGAGGTCGCTCGCCATCGCGGCGCCGTAGGCGACCACCGCCGACAGCAACACGGCGAGATGGGGCGTGCGCCAGCGGGCGTGGACCCGGGCGAAGGCGGCGGGCAGCTGGCCGTTCTCGCCGAGCGCCATCAGCATCCGCGGCATGCTGAGGCTGATGACGAGGAGCGTGCCGAGGATGACCGTGATCGCGCCGGCGGAGACCGCGACCGCGCCGACGTCGCCGTAGAGCAGGCGCCCGGCTTCGGCGAGCGGCCGGTCGGTCGCCGCCGGGTCGTCGAGCACGCCGACGCAGACCAGCAGCACCGCCGCGTAGGCGACGGTCGCGGCGAGGACGGCAAGCCCGAGCGCCGGCGGCACGTCGCGCTGCGGCTCGCGCGCCTCGCCGGCGAGCACGGCGCCGCGCTCGAAGCCGGTGTAGGCGAAGAGGTAGACGAGCATCGCCGCGGCGAAATCCGGGAGCGTCGGGGCGGCGCCCAAGGCGATGCGGTCCAGATCGACGAACGGCAGCCCCGCGATGAGGAACAGCAGCACGAACGCCACCTTGGCGGCGATCAGCGCGTTGCTCGCGCGCGCCGACGGCGAAATCCCGACCAGCACGACGGCCGTCAGCAGCGCGCCCAGGACGCCGATCGTCGCGAGCCGCGGCAGGCCGTCCTCGAGCGCCGGTGCGAAGCCCGCGAGATAACTGACGAACAGGTTGGCGAGCGTCGCCGTCGACATCGCCTGCGCGAACCACAGCAGCCAGCCCGACGCGAACGCGGGGACCGGCGACAGTCCCTCCTTGGCGTAGAGGTAGGGTCCGCCCGTCGCGTCGAAGCGGCTGCCGAGGTCGGCGAAGACGAGGATGAGCGGCAGGAGCGCGACCGCGCTCGCCGCCAGCACGACGAAGCTCCACCCTCCGGCGATCGCGAACACCTTGGCCGGCGCCGCGAGCATGCCCGCGCCGATCATCGCGTTGAGGAGGATACCCAAAAGATCGCGGCGGGTGAGCGCGCGGACCAGGGTCGGCGGGGCGGTGGCCATTCGCGCCGAGGCTAGGCGCCGGCCCGGTCCATTGCAACGCCCGCCCGCTTCGCTCGTTCGTCGCGCGGGCCGAAGGAGCGTTCGCATGGGCTGGTCATTCCCCATCGGGTCGGTGAAGGGCACGGTCGTCCGCGTCCACCTCACCTTCCTGCTGTTCCTCGCCTTCATCGGGTTCGCCAACTACGCGCGCGGCGGCGGCGAGGCGGCGACGCAAAGCGTCGCCTACATGCTGCTGCTTTTCCTCTGCGTGCTGCTCCACGAGTTCGGGCACGTGTTCGCCGCCCGCCGCTACGGCGTACAGACGCCGGACGTGACCCTGCTCCCGATCGGCGGCGTGGCCCGGCTCGAGCGCATCCCGGAGCAGCCGCGTCAGGAGCTGGTGATCGCGCTCGCCGGCCCGGCCGTCAACGTCGTCATCGCCGGGGCCCTGTTCGTCGCGCTCGGCGGCTTCGGCGGCGGGGCGTTCGAGCTCACCAACCCGAACGTCGGCCTCGCCCAGCGGCTGCTCGCCGCCAACCTCTTCCTCGCGGCCTTCAACCTCATCCCCGCGTTTCCGATGGACGGCGGCCGCGTCCTGCGGGCGCTGCTCGCCCATCGGCTGGGCTATGCCCGCGGCACGCAGATCGCCGCGTCGGTCGGCCAGGGGGTCGCCTTCCTGTTCGGCCTGTTCGGGCTGTTCAGCGGCAACGCCATCCTCGTCTTCATCGCGCTGTTCGTCTATCTCGGCGCGGCCGCCGAAGCCCAGGCGGTGCAGACCCGCCACGCCGGCCGCGGCCTGATCGCCGCCGACGCGATGGTCAGCCGCTACGAGACGCTGGCACCGACGAGCAGCATCGCCGACGCCGCCGACGCGCTGATCCGCACCACGCAGCACGAGTTCCCGGTGGTCGACGACGCCGGCCGGCTGCGCGGCGTGCTCACGCGCGACTGCATGATAAAGGCGCTGCGCGGCAAGGGCCCGCAGGCGCTCGTCGGCGACGCGATGCGCACCGACGTCCCGACCGTTCACTGCAGCCAGAAGCTCGAGGCCGCGCTTCGAATGCTCCAGGAAAAAAGGCTGCCCGCCGTCGGCGTCACCGGCAGCGACGGGCGACTGGTCGGCTACATCACGCCGGAGAACGTCAGCGAGCTGGTGATGACCGCGCCGGCCCGGGAGGCCCGGCGTTCCGCGCTCAATCCGTGGGCGGTCGGCACGGCGCGGGCCGGCGCCTGACGGCTCAGCCTTCGAGGCCGCTCTTCTGGCGGATCAGCCGGTCGCGGAACAGGAAGCTTTGGACGACGGCGCGGTTCTGCCCGTAGGGGCTCGTCCACAGCTCGGTCGCCCAGATCTCGCCGCCCTCGTGCGGCAGGATGCGCGCTTCGAGCCGATTGCGCTCGAGGGCCCCGGCGAGCTGGGCAGCATGGGCCCCGCGCGGGATGTGGGCCGCGCCTTCGATCGCCTTGAACGCCGGATGGAGCGTCGCCTGCACGCAGGCCGCGTCGCGTTCTCGCGCGCAGGCATAGTAACGTTCCACGAGTTCGACCTTCTGCGCCTGCGTCAGTCCGGACTCGTCGGACCCATCGGCTCCCGAGCAAGCCGCCAGCGCCGCGAATGCAAGGACGCTCGATCGCTTCATGAGGCCTCCGCCATCATCGCCGCCAGCGTCTCGGCGACGAGCTCGCGCCCGCGGCCCGCATGGCGGTCGACCGTTTCGTGCAACACCGATCCGATCAGCGAGTCCCCGAGCCCGGTCAGAACGATCAGCAGGGTGATGTCGGCGATCCGGCGGCGCGCTTCGTCGGGCGGCAGCACCGCGTCCGCTTCGATCGTGCGCAGAAGGTCGCGCAGCACGCCGAAGAGCGGGCGCAGCCGGTCGGTTTCGGCGGTCGAGACGAGCCACGCGGTCAGGCGTCCGATGCCCTGCGCGCCGAACGCCTCGAAGACGAGGTCGACGAGATCGCACGCGGATCCCTCGCCGGTTCGCACCCGGCTCACGGCCGCGGCGACGCGCGCGCTGGTGTCCCGGATCATCGCTTCCATCAGCGCGGTCTGGAGACCCGCCGCGGAGCCGAAGTGGTGGAGCAGATTGGCGTGCCCGGTGCCGATCCGCGCCGCCACCGCCTTGAGCGTGACGGCGCCCGGCCCTTCGGCGAGCAGGAGCTCGCGCGCGGCGACGACCGCCGCCTCGCGCGCGGCCTCGGGCGTACGGCGAATGCGCCTAGTCGCGGAACGCTCTATTGACACTTGTGTTCATAACTATAATCTTCACTGCGTCACCATAGCCGCATCGGATCGACTTGCCATGGCTTCGCTCGCCACACCCGCCGACCTAAAGATCACGCCGCGCAACCTGCGTTTCGGGCGCGAGGAGCGCCGCGACCGCTGGTGGTTGGGCGGCGATCCGTTCGCCACCGCGTTCAACAACGCGATGTCGATCACCTTCCCGCAGGGCGAGGCCTTCTTCGTCGAAACGGTGCGTCGCTTCCGCGACCAGGTACCGCCCGAGCTCGCCGGCCAGATCGACGCCTTCGTCCGTCAGGAGGTCCACCACACGCGCGAGCACGTTGCGTTCAACCGGCAGGTGAGCGACGCCGGCTACGACACCAAGGCCATGGAGGAGTGGGTCCGCGACAGGCTCGCCGAATCGCGTCAGCAGCACCCGGTCGCGCAGCTCTGCGTCACCGTCGCGCTCGAGCATTTCACAGCGATCTTCGCGCACCAGATGCTCACCAATCCCTCGCTGTTCGCGGGCGCGTCGGAGGAGGCGCGGCGCATGTGGCTGTGGCACGCGATCGAGGAAGTCGAGCACAAGGCGGTGGCCTTCGACACCTACATGCACGTGACGCGCGGCCTGAAGCCGACGAAACGCTGGGCGATCCGCAGCCTCGTCTTCTGGCGGGTCAGCAAGAACTTCGTGCGCGGCCGCACGCGCGACACGCTCGCGCTGTTGCGCCAGGACGGCATCACGGGGCTGCGCGCCTGGGCCGGCGTGCTGTGGTACCTGATCGGCAAGCCGGGTGCGCTGCGCAAGGTCTTCCCGATGTGGCTGAGCTACTTCCGGCCCGGCTTCCATCCCTGGGACCACGACGACCGCCACCTCATCGCGAAGGCCGAATCGGAGCTGCGCCTGGCGGCGCCCGAGACCGCCAAGGCTGCGGCCTAATACCGCCACGCTAGATAGCTTGCCGCCGCCCGCGACCGCGACCTAACCTCCCGTCCAAGCAAGAGGATGGGGAGTGGTTCGCGATGGCGGACGTCTATGATTTCGTGATCGTCGGCGCCGGATCCGCCGGCTGCGTGCTCGCCAACCGCCTGTCGGCCGACCCTTCCAAGCGCGTGCTGCTGCTCGAGGCGGGCGGGCGCGACAAGGGACTGATGTTCCACATGCCGGCCGGGATCGCCGAGATCCTGCCGCCGGAGAAGAACAGCAAGGCCAACTGGGCCTTCTGGACCGAGCCGCAGCGGCACCTCAACGGCCGCCGGCTCTACTGGCCGCGCGGCAAGGCGCTCGGCGGCTCGTCGTCGATCAACGGTATGGTCTACATCCGCGGGCACGCCAGCGACTACGACCTGTGGTCCCAGATGGGCTGCACCGGTTGGGGCTGGGCGGACGTCCTCCCCTATTTCCGCCGCGCCGAGACGTCCGAGCGCGGCGCCTGCGACTACCACGGCGGCGACGGCCCGCTCCACACGTCCACCCGCTACCTCCCCCACCCGCTGGTGGACGCATTCCTGAAGGCCTCCGAGCAGGCGGGGATCGGCGCGACGTCCGACTTCAACGGTCCGCAGATGGAAGGGGCGGGCATCTACGATTCGACCACGAAGGACGGCAGCCGCTGGTCCGCCGCGAAGGGCTATCTCCTACCGGTGCTGTCGCGCCCCAACCTCGAGGTCCGCACCGAAATTCTCGTCGAACGCGTGACGTTCGACGGCCGGCGGGCGACCGGGGTGCGCGTGCGGCGCGGCGGCCGCTCCGAAGAGGTGAAGGCCCGCGAGGTGATCCTGTCGGGCGGCGCGATCAACAGCCCGCAGCTCCTCATGCTGTCGGGCATCGGACCGGGCGCCCAGCTCCGCGAGCACGGCATCGGTGTGGTCCATGACAGCCCGGAGGTCGGCGGCAACCTCCAGGATCACCTCGACGTCATCATGCAGTGGCGCTGCACGCAGCCGATCACGCTGAACGGCAACGCCGCCTTCCACCGCAAGCTCGGCGCCCTCTTCTCCTGGTTGCTCCACAAGGACGGCCAGGGCAGCTACATCCCGACGCCCGCCGGGGCCTTCTTCTCGACCCGCCCGGGGCTCGCGGCGCCCGACGTCCAGATCCACTTCGTCGCCGCGCGCGTCGAGCCGCACGGACGCGGCGAACTGAGCCGGGAGCACGGTTTCCAGATGCACATCTGCCAAGTGCGCCCCGAATCGCGCGGCCGTGTCGCGCTCGGGTCGCCCGATCCCGCCGCGCACCCGCTCATCGACCCCGACTATCTTTCGGCGCCCGCCGACATGGAGACTCTGCTCGCCGGCATCGACGTGGCGCGCCGGATCGCCCGCGCGCCCGCGTTCGATGACTATCGCGGCCCGGAATATTGGCCCGGCGACGGTGTCGAAGCTCGCGAGGATATGATCGCGGCGGTCCGAGACTGGGCGGAGACGATCTACCACCCGGTCGGCACCTGCCGGATGGGGTCCGACCCGCAGGCGGTGCTCGACCCCGAGCTCCGGGTGCGGGGCGTCGAAGGGCTGCGCGTCGTGGACGCGAGCGTGATGCCCACGCTGGTGAGCGGCAACACCAACGCCCCGACCATCATGATCGCCGAGAAGGCGAGCGACCTCATCCTCGCGAAGTCGGCGATGGCGGCGGCCGCGTGAGCATCGAGCCGTTCAAGATTCCTCCCGAGGCGGACGAAGCCGCGTGGATCCGCCGGCGCGTCGAGGATTTCCGCTTCTTCGAGGAGCCGGCGGACGCCGGCTGGCGCTACGGCGCGAACCGGTCCTACCTCGAAGCGCTGCGCCGCCATTGGCTCGATCGCTTCGACTGGTCGGGCGCCGTCGACCGCCTCAACCGCCATCCGCATTTCCGCGTCGAGGTCGAGCCCGGCTTCCGCCTCCATTGCATCCACCGCCGCTCGCCCCGCCCGGACGCGCGGCCGCTGCTGATCTCGCACGGCTGGCCAGGATCGGTCTTCGAGTTCGACGCGATCGTCGAGCGGCTGGCCGAACCCGAGTCGGCCGACCAGCCGGCCTTCCACGTCGTCGCTCCGTCGCTGCCCGGCTACGCCTGGTCCGACAAGCCGACGTCGCCGATCGGTCCCCGCGCGGTGGCCGGACTCTACGACCGGCTGATGGCGATGCTCGGCTACGACCGGTTCGTCTACCAGGGCGGCGACTGGGGCAGCGTGATCGGCGGCTGGATCGGGCTCGATTCGCCGCGGGTCGAGGCCATCCATCTCAACGGCTTCGGCCTGCGCCCGGCCGACATGCGCCCGACCAACCCGGACGAGGAGAAGTGGCTCGGCTGGGCGCTCCGCATCCGCGCCGCCGAAACCGCCTACCTCCAACTCCAGGGCACCAAGCCGCAGAGCCTCGCCTACGCGATGATGGACTCGCCGATGGGCGTCGCCGCCTGGCTCGCCGAGAAGTTCGCCGGCTGGAGCGACGCCGACGGCCCGGGCGTCTCCGAGTATCCGTTCACGATGGACCAGATGCTCACCAACATCATGATCTATCTCACGACCCGGAGCTTCCACACCGCGACGTGGATCTATCGCGGGATGTTCGACGAAGGCGGCTTCACCATACCGGCGGGCCGCAGGGTCGAGGTACCGACCGGCGTCGCCGCCTTCCCCAAGGATCTCCTCGCCTTCCCGCCGCGCGCGATGGTGGAGCGCGGCTACGACGTCGTCCACTGGACCGACATGCCGCGCGGCGGGCACTTCGCCAGCCTCGAGGAGCCGGAGCTGTTCCTGGCCGACGTGCGCCGGTTCGCGGCCGCCCTCCCCTGAGCGGCGCTCCGGTGCTATCCCGGGCGTCATGACCGATCCCGAATGGCGCGTCGAGCCGGGCCTCACGCCCTACGCCGCCGCGCTCGAAACGATGGAAGCCCGCGTCGAGGCGATTCGCGCCGGCCGGGCGGCCGAGCTCATCTGGCTCGTCGAGCACCCGCCGGTCTACACCGCCGGCACGAGCGCGCTGGCGTCCGACCTCGTCGACCCCGACCGCTTCCCCGTGTTCAAGACCGGCCGCGGCGGACGCTACACCTACCACGGTCCCGGCCAGCGGGTCGGCTACGTGATGCTCGACCTCGACGCGCGCGGTCGCGACGTGCGCTGTTTCGTCGACGCGATGGAGGATTGGCTGATCGCCGCGCTCGCGCGGTTCGAAGTCGCGGCGTTCAAGGCGGAAGGCCGCGTCGGCGTGTGGACCCGGACGCCGGCGGGCGAGGCCAAGATCGGCGCCATCGGCGTCCGCGTCCGCCGCTGGATCAGCTTCCACGGTTTCGCGCTGAACGTCGCCCCCGATCTCGCGCACTTCGGCGGGATCGTTCCCTGCGGCTTGCCGGACTATCCCGTCACAAGCCTCGCCGCGCTCGGGCGCGACGCCGCGCTCGCCGACGTCGATGCCGCGCTCCGAGCGACGCTGCCGGCGTTCCTCGACCGGCTCGACCGGTCGCGGCGGGTCTGCGCAGCCTAGCCGGCCCGACCTCGGTGCCGACATCCGGGTTCTCCGCAGGCGCAACTCGCGGAACGGCAAGGGCCGCCGGAGCCGGCGATCGGACGCGCCGTGCCGATTGAGGCGATCGCGGTGCTGGCCGTCGCGGGACTGACCGCCGGCTTCGCGGCCGGTCTGTTCGGCGTCGGCGGCGGCATCGTCGTGGTGCCGGTGCTCCGCTTCCTCGCCGATTCGTTGGGGTGGCCGCCGCAGCAGGCCATGCATTTCGCCGTCGCCACGTCGGCCGCCGCCGTGCTCCCGACGGCGATCTCGTCCGCTCGCGCGCACGCGCGCCAAGGCACCGTCGACGGCGAGCTCGTGCGGCTGTGGGCGCCGCCGACCGCGCTCGCCGCGGTGACCGCCAGCGCGGTCGCTGGCCGCGTGTCCACCGCGGGCCTCACCTTCGTCTTCGCCTTCTTCGCCGCGGCCGTCGGTCTGCGGATGGCGACCGGACGCGCCTGGCCGCGGCGCGGCGCGCCCGGGGCGGGCGTGCATCGTCTGCTCGCCACCCTCGTCGGCTGGTTCTCCTCCTGGATGGGGATCGGCGCGGGCACGTTGGGCGTGCCGACGATGACGGCGCTCGGGGTGCCGATGCACCGCGCGGTCGGGACCGCGGCGATGCTCGGCGTGTTCGTTTCGGGGGCGGCGCTCCTGGGCTGGCTGTGGAGCGGCCGTCACGCCGCGCCGGTCGCCGGGCCGTCGGTCGGCTTCGTCCAGCTGCTGCCGCTCGTCGCGATGCTGGTGCCGATGCTGGTCCTCGCGCCGCTCGGCGCGAGGCTTGCCAAATCGTTGCCCGCCGATATGTTGCGGCGTATATTCGGTTTGTTTCTGTTGTGTGTATCGGTCGCGTTGTTTGACCGGGCCCTGCGTTGATCTTCCGGCGTGCAAGACGTCGCAAGAGTTGGGTTGCCCGGTGTTCCGAAGCCCTATGTAATCGCGCTTGAGGGGGATGCGATTAGCGGCTAATGTCCGGCCCGGTTTGGGAACCAAGGGCTAACCAAATCCAACTGAGATTTACGAAGGAGTCAGGAAATGGGTGAACTTCTCACGAAGCTGAAGTCGGCGTCGCTGGTTGCCGGCGCTGCTCTGCTCGTCGTTGCTTGCGGTGGTTCGGGCGAGGGCGATGCCGCCGCGACCGACGCGGCCGCCACGGACGCTGCTGCGACCGAGACGATGACGACCGAGACCACGACCACCGACACGACCGCGATGGACGCGGCTGCCGGCGCCGATGCGACCATGACCGATCCGGCTGCCGCCGGCGCCACGACGGACGCTGCTGCGACCGGCACGGCCACCACGGCGACCGATCCGGCCGCCGCTGGCGCGACCACCACGACGACCGAGACGACCACGACCGGCACCACCGGCCAGTAAGTCGACTCGTCTTCGGACGGTTCGGAAGGGCCGCTCCCTCGGGAGCGGCCCTTCTTCTTTTTGATCGGTGTCGAAACTTTCGCTTTGCGCGCCCGCACCCGGTTCGGCATCAAAGACGCCGGTACAACCTTGCGGAGATCATGAATGAGCCTCGAGCAGATCACCGAACAGATGCGCGGCCGCGTCGGCGAAAGCGCCGGCCTCAACAAGTCGGTCAAGTTCGACTTCGGCGGCGACGGCGTGGTGCGGATCGACGACACGGCGAAGCCGGCGGTCGTCGACAATCAGGACCTGCCGGCGGACTGCACGGTTCGAGTGTCGATGCAGGACTTCATGGACATCGCCCAGGGCAAGCAGAACGCGCAGATGGCGTTCATGATGGGCAAGCTGAAGGTCGACGGCGACATGTCCGTCGCGCTCCAGCTCGGCAAGATCCTAGGCTGACGCCGCCGGGCCGCCCGCGGGCGGCCCGGCATCGCCCGTGATGCGGATGGTCACGGTCCTGGCTTGGACGGCGCTGATCGCCGGCCTTCTCGCGGCGGCCGCCGCGCTCTACATCCACCTCCCTGGCGGCCGCGAACGGCTTGGAGCCGCCTTCGGGACTCCGGCCTTCACTGCGGTCGACTTCGCGACGCTGCGGAAGACCCCGCGGCCGAACCAGTTCCTCGTCCTGCCGCCGGGCCTGGGCGCGGAGAAGCCCGATCTGGTCGCGCCGGTCTTCGACCTGCCCGCCGATCGTCTAGCCGACCTCTGGCGCAACCAAGTCGCCGTCGGTACCGACGTCGCCGAGCGGCGTTGGGACCCGGCCACGCTCACGGCCGATCACGTCGAGCGCACCCGGCTCATGCGCTACCCCGATCTGGTCTCGGCGCGATTTGTCCCAGTCGGCGATCGACGATCCACCTTGGCGGTCTACAGCCGCTCGGTTTATGGCTACGGCGATCGCGGCGTTAACCAACGCCGGGTCCGTCTGTGGCTCGACCGGCTCTCGAAAGCCGTCAATGGGGGGTAGTCTTCAGTGCATGCCGTTCTGCGTTCCGTCGTAATCCTGGCCGCCGTTCCGACCGCCGTTCACGCCCAGACGACCGAGCCGGCGGTCTCTACTCCCCCGGCTCCGGCCACCGCCCCCACCCCGCTCCCGCGGGGCGTGATGGCACCGGTCGCGATGCGCGAGATGACCCCGGCCGAGGAGCGGGCACACCAGGCCTGGAGCCTGCGCGCCGCGCTCAACGTCGCCGCGCTTCAGTGCCAATTCTCGCCGTTCCTCCGCACGGTGCAGAACTACAATCGGCTGCTCCCCTATCACACGTCGGAGCTCAACGCGGCGATGCGGACGCTCGAAGGGCACTTCAAGCGCCACGACGGGCCGAACGTCCGCGCGGTGCGCCACGCCTTCGACCAGTACACGACGCGCACCTACAACAGCTTCTCGACGCTCGAGGCGCAGCTCGGCTTCTGCGATAAGGCGTCCCAGGTCGGTTGGGAGGCGCTGAAGACGAGCCGCGGCACCTTCGCCGATCTGGCGGCCAGCCGCCTCGGCGAGATCCGCACCAGCCTTGTGCCGGTGGTCAATCCGCTGCTCCTGCACCAGCTCGGTTGGGTGCAGGTCCCGACGTTCGCCAACCCCTGTCTCGACCGGCGCGGCCGCCAGATCCCCATCGGCTCGAAGAAATGCCGCTGACGGCCTGAGGCCCCTCGCCTGGCCGCGCCCGTTCGCGGTCCGCCGACGTTCGAAATCGCCGCAAACGAAAAGGGCCGCCCCGAGGGGCGGCCCTTCCGTTGAGGTTCGAACCTCGGTTTACTGCGCCGGAGCGGCGCCGCCACCGAAGTTGATCTCCACGCGACGGTTCTGCGGCTCGCGCACGCCGTCGGCGGTTTCGACGAGCGGCCGGCTCTCGCCGAACGCTTCGCTCGTGATCACGCCACCCGGGACGCCCTTGCCGACCAGGTAGTCGCGAACCGCCGCGGCGCGGCGCTCCGACAGGCCCTGGTTGTAGCGGTCCGAGCCGGACTTGTCGGCGTGGCCTGCGAGCGTCACGCTCGCCTGACCCGTCTGCTGGTACTGCGCCGCGACGTTGTCGAGGATCGACGCCGCTTCGGGGGTGATGTCCGACCGGTCCCAATCGAAGAACACGATGAACGGACCCGGAGCCGGCGGCGGCGGCGGCGGAGGCGGCGGAGGCGGCGGCGCCGGAGGAGCCGGCGGCGGCGGCGGCGGCGCAGCAACCTCGGGCTCGCCGAAGTTGAACGTCAGACTGGCGAGCAGGCTGTGGCTGCGGTAGCGGCCGTCCAGGCTACGGCCATCGGCCGTGATCAGATCGACGCCGGGCACAGTGAACAGCCGGTACTTCAGGCCGAAGTCGACGTTCTCGGAGACCGCGCGGCGGACGCCGGCGATGATCTGCCAAGCAACACCGGTGTCGCTGTCGTCCGCGAAGTCGGCAGCCGCCTGATTCAACGCGTAGTTCGCGGCCTTCACGCGCGCCACGCCGACGCCCGTGCCGATGAACCCGGTCCAGGGGCTGTCCTCGCCGCCGGTTTCGAACATGCTGTTGAGCATGAAGCTCAGCACGCGCGTGTTGCCGTCGCCCGCCGGGAAGTTACCCGTGAAGCCGCCCGGGAAGCCGCTGGTCGCGCCCAGACCCTGGAGGCTGATGTTGCTGACGCCAGCGTCCTTGTACGCGAGCTCGAACTCGATGCGGCTCAGGCCGAAGTCGTAGCCGACCACGCCGCCGACGTCGTAGCCGGTCTTCTTGTCGAGCTGGACTGCGTCGACGGCGGTCGGGCCGGATGTCGGCGTCAAGTCGAAGATGATGTCCTCGACCAGCGTCGCGCCGCCTTCGACGCCGATGTACCAGGCGCCATCGCGCGCGACGGCGGGCCCTGCGAGCGCGGTCGTCGCCAGCGCAATCGCAACGGCTAATTTCCGCATCTGATTCCCCTTTCTTCAGTTCGTGCCTTTAACGAGGCAGCCGGCAAACGTCCTAACCTAGGGCTTTTGAGCGTGCAAGCCGCCATTCCCATGTTCTGTTGCAGAAACAACGCACTTGCATCGAAAGTAAATGATCCGAATTGCGCCTAAATCATGGCCCGGCTGGTCCGAGACCGCGCCGCAGGGACTTACCCCGACGCGACTCCTGCGGCACGTCGACCATCGCGATGCCGTCGGTATCGGTCATCACGCTCCTGCCGGCCGACTATCTCCGCCGAATTTCAGCGTCTTGACCGGCCGACGGCCGGCCGCGAGAACGCGGCGCGAGCATCGACTGCGGCCCGAACAAGACGGACGACCGGACCGACGCTCGTCGAGACGATCCGCGGCGGTCCCGATAAGCGCATTCTCGTGCCCAATCTCCTTCCGCGATTCCAGCGCCTGCCACCGGAGCGAGGCGGAAGGACCCAAGGAGTTCGGCGACACCTCTGGGTCGATCCGCGCTTGCGGCGGCGAAGCACCGCGTGACCGCTTGCTCGCCGGCTGCGCCCCTCCAAAGACTCGGCGGCGGCGATTGGTTCCGCGGCCGAAAGCGATGAACCCCGAATTAAGCGACAGGCGCTCGCTACTGTTGCGCGGCGGCATCACTCGAGTCCTGTAGGTTCGCGGGTCGTCGGACCGGCCCGACCCCGATCGCGTCCGCCTGAGGGAACCGCGATCCGTGCGGCTCGTATCGACAGTCGTGAGCAACTTTCTAGGCCGAACCCGCATCCAGGCTTGCACGGCGATGATGGCCCTGCTCGTCGCCGGATGCGGCGCCTTGCGGGGCGATCGGGTGGAGACCCCGGGCGCCGGGGCTCCCCAGGAGAGGGGCGAGGTTGCCGAGACCGCCGAGAAGGCGGCCGAGATCGCGACCCAGCCGGTGCGCGACCTCGGCGTCGCCAAGCCGGAGATTCCGCCCGTTCTCGTCCGCGCCACCGCGTCGCCCTACGCACTCGCGGGACTCGATAGCTGCGAGGCACTCGCGGCCGAGATGGGCGAGCTGACCGTCGCACTCGGTCCCGATTTCACGGTGGCGGCCGAAGCGAAGGAAGAGAACAAGGTCGCCAAGGTCGCCGAAGCCGGCGGCAAGGCCGTCGTGAACTCGATCATCCCGTTCCGTGGCGTCGTGCGCGAGCTGACCGGCGCCGCCGCGCGGCAACGGCGGCTCGAGGACGCGATCGACGCCGGCTTTGCCCGTCGCGGCTTCCTTCATGGCGTCAGCCTCATGAAGGCTTGTCCGGCGCCCTACTGACGCGCTCGTCCGTCGTGATAGACTGCTCCTGCCAAGGGGGGAGCATCATGCACGGTCGACTCGCGTTCCTTTTCGTCGCGCTGCTGCCGGTGGCCGCGGAGGCCGACGTGAAGGGCGTCGACGATCGCGGGTTTCGCCTCGAGAGCCGGATCGTCGTTCGCGCGGCGCCGGCCGAGGCCTTTCGAGCGCTGGCCGACGTCGGCCGCTGGTGGCATCCGGATCACACCTATTCGGGCCGCGCGGCGAACCTCAGCCTCGACCCGAGAGCCGGCGGCTGCTTCTGCGAAACGCTCGCCGACGGCGGCTCGGTCGAGCACGCGCGGGTGGTCTATGCGCGTCCCGCCGACACGCTGCGCCTCGTCGGCAGCCTCGGCCCGCTGCAGGCGGAGGCGGTCGTCGGCACGCTGACGTGGTCGCTGAAGGCCGGCGACGGCGGCACCGAGATAACGCAGACCTACGTGGTCGGCGGTCGCATCGACGGCGATGGGGCTCGCTGGGCGGCCGTCGTCGACCGCGTGCTGAGCGAACAGGTGAGCCGGCTGGGAGCGCATCTGGATAGGCGCCAGCCGGTGCCGTGACCGACCGAAACAGCGCAGGCCCGATCCGGTTCGCGCCGACCGCCCTTGCGTCTGCATCGATCGGTCCGCATGTGATGACGCCCGACTCTCTTCAGGAAAGCTGCCGTCCATGTCCGACCAAGCTCCGCACGACGCCCCCACGGAGGACCAGCTCAGCACCGAGCTTCTCGCGCTCTGGAAGGCGCAGATCCTCGGTCAGGTCGGCCTACTGCGCACGCTTTGCGCCAGCGGCATCCTCGCCCCGCATCAGGCAGTCGACTGCCTCGACGAGTTCGCCCGCAACCTCGACCCGGACAGCATGCTCACCGAGGATTTCGTTCGCCCCGTCCTGGCCGAGGCGCGGGCCGCCTTCGCCCGCGTGAGCCAGTAACGCCTCGCCCGCGAATCGAACGGCGCCGGCGGGCGACGGCGGCGGTGGTAGGAGCCGGCTACTCCTTCGCTTTGGCGGCGTCCTTCAGCGTCGCGTCGGTGGTCGGCATGCCGGAGTGCGCCTCGATCGCGGCGGCGGTCGCGGCCGGGTTCTCGGTTTCGACGTCGGCATCGTCGATCGCTTCCTCAACGCCCTCGCCGGCTTCGCGCATCGCGTTGGCCTGAGCCTCGACGACTCCCGCGGCGCCTTCCGATCCGGCGTCGTCGAGCGCCTCGGCGCGCTGGTCCATCGCGTCGGCCGCCGCGTCGGCGTCCCGCTCGACGATCTCGCCCGTCGCGTCGTCGCCGGAGCCGCCGCACGCCGCGACGAGGCCGAGCGTCGCGGCCGCCATCAGAGTCCTGATCGTCTTCATCGCTGCACCTTTTCGTTCGCGGAAACCCGAACTCCGTTTCGACGCGGCAACGCCCCAGCGCACGTGAGGTTCATACCCTCGTCGGGCTCGTCTGCGGCTCATCGAGGCCAGCAAGCTGTCGCATTATCCGAATGCAGCTATTTTTCAGGTTCATCATTTACCAATATGGCTAACATCGGTGCCGATCGGGGGCCCTGCAACCAAGGTCTCCGCTGCTCGTTCTCTGGCGGAATTCGGCGCTTTTCGGCGGGTTGGGCCGGAGGTGAGAGTAAGATTATGCGTCACACGATCTACGATCCCGACCTGCTTCAACGCATCCGCCTGGAGATCGCCGCCTCGCGCGATGGCGGCGTCCGGATCGAGGAGCTACCCGGCGTCGATGCCGCCCGCCTACGAGCCCATGTCGAGCGTCTCTTCTACGCCGGCGAACTCGCCGCCGACGCGCGGATCGACTCGGCGGGCCTCCATCTGACGCCCAAGCGGCTCACGCCCTACGGCGTGCTCGCCATGCATGCCGGCATCGCCAAGTCCCGGGCACGCCGGGCGGTCTAGCACCCGATCGAATCGATCGTTCGCGGGACGCTCGGACCCGGTCGAGAAGACCGCTAATTCCGATGCCCGACGACGGGCTTGCGTCCGACGAACACCCCTGTTTCCAGCTCGTCCACGACGAACCGCGCCACTTCGTCGGGATCGATCCGAGCGAGCCCGATGCCGTCGCGCACCTCCGTCGCCGTCCCGAGCGGCCCCTTGGCCGAACCCCGCCCGAGACGCGCCGGGCGCACGACGGTCCAGCGAAGACCGCTCGACTCGACGAGTTTCTCGGCCTCCGCCTCGTCGGCATGTCGATCGGCCGTGAACAACGGGGAGATCAGCCGGTCGTACAGGGAGCCGCCGCGCCCCCCGGTGTCGTCCGCGCCGGTGATCGCGATCAACCGCCCCACCCCGCTCGCGCGCATCGCGGGAACGAGCGCGCGGATCGTTCCGGAGAGCAGCCGCGTCGGGCGAAGCACGTCGATGCCGAGCGCGATCACCACCGCGTCGTGACCGGGCAGCGTCCTTAGGTGGACGCCGGCATCCCTGGGATCGCCTTGGACGACGCGCACCCGTTCGCCGTCCGCGCCCACTTCCCCCGGCCGGCGTGTGACGGCGGTGAAGCGAAGTCCGCGCCGGAGCCCCTCCCCCATGATCGGCCGTCCGATCCGCCCGCTCGCGCCGAGCAGCAGCACCTTCTGTTTCTGTCCCGTCATGCCCTGATCGTTCCGCAGCCGTCGCACGGCGGAACGCGGCGCGGGGCCTGCGGTGCCATGCCTCGAGCGGAACCGCGTCGCCGCGCGGTCTGTTGTAGTGACTGAAAGGCTCGTTCGATGATCAAGCGCTACGATATTCCGGGTTGGACCCTCGCGCTCGTCATGACGGCCGGTTTCGCGCTGACGCTCATCTGATCCGTCGCCGGCCGCCGGCTTCGCGCTCGCTCCCGATCGCCGGCCCGCTCGCGACCGCCGCCCCGAGACGAATGGCGCCGACTGCGCGGGCTCGGCCGAAGACGCGATCGGCCGAATCGATCCCGTCCTGCGCACCGGGCGTCAACGCCACCCACCGTCCATTCGCGACAGAAGCTCGCCCAGGCGCTCGTCGTCCCGCGCCGGCGGGTAGGCTTGGCGTAGGCTGCTCGCCACCGCCCGGAAGCCTTCGTCCCGCGGCGGCGCCCGAAAGCTCCCGTCGCCCGCGCGCGGCCGCGCGGCGTCGTCACGCCCCATGACATGTTCCTCCCGCTCGCGCCGCCCTGGATAGGCCCGCGCGTGATCGCTCCCGATGTTCCGATGGCCCCATCATGCCAGCGCATGCGCGTCGCTCAAACCGCCCGACGGGCCTTATCCACAGCTCGATGACGAGGCGTTCCTCGCGGCCGACGAGCGGTTCGCCGCCGCCGTAACGGCCGGAGCCGGGCGTCCTTGCGCGCATTGTAGTCCCATGTCCGATTTCCCTGCCGACCCCCTCCCCGACGCGAGCCTGGCGCTCCTCGCCCAGGGCTATGGCTTCGGCCTGCGCCGCTACGCCGACCTGGGGACGGACGCCTTCGAAACGCGCATCATGCTCGCGCCGGCGACGGTGGCGCGGGGGAGCGAAGCGGCCGCGATGTTCTATCGTCCCGACCGGTTCACCCGCCGCGGCGGCGTGCCCAAGCCCACGCTTTGGTCGCTGCAGGACGAGGGCAGCGTCATGACGCTCGAAGGGCGCGCGCATCGCCACCGGAAGGCGCTGCTGATGGAGCTTTGCAACGGCGCGGCGCCGTCCGACGTCGCCGACCGCTTCGAAGCCGGCTGGATCCGGACGCTGCCGCGCTTCCGCCGCCGCCCGCGCGTCGCGCTCCTCTACGCCGCCCGCGCGCTCCTGACCCGCGCGCTCACCGACTGGGCCGGAACGCCGCTGGCCGCCGCCGACGGCCCGCGCCGCACGCACGAGTTCGGGGCGATGGTCGACGGCGCCGGCTCGGTCGGGCCGCGCAACTGGCGCGGGCTTTGGCTCCGCCGACGGACCGAGCGCTGGGCGCGCGGCTGGATCGCCGACGTGCGCTCAGGGCGGCGGCACGCGCTCCCCGGAAGCCCGATCGCCGCGATCGCCGGGCATCGCGACGCCGACGGCCGGCCGCTCGACGTTCGGACCGCCGGCGTCGAGCTGATCAACTGCATCCGCCCTGCCGTGGCGAACGACCGTTACGTCGTTTTCGCCGCGCACGCCCTGCACGCCTTCCCGCGGGCGCGTCCTGCCCCGGACGACGACGCGGCGCTCGAGCGCTTCGCGAACGAGGTGCGGCGCTTCTACCCGTTCATCCCGATGATGGGCGGTCGTGCCCTCGAAGCGTTCGAGTGGCGCGGCCGACGCTTCGAGCCCGGCGAATGGGTGCTATTCGACATCCACGGGACCCATCGCGACCCGCGCCTCTGGGACGACGTCGACCGTTTCGACCCCGATCGCTTCCGCGGCAGGCCGCCCGGAGCCCACGACCTCGTCTCGCACGGGGCGGGCGACGCCGATGTCACCCATCGATGTCCCGGCGAGGCGATGACCGTCGCGATCATCAAGCGCGCGACGAAGCTGCTCCTTGCGACGCCCTATGACCTTCCTGCGCAGGACCTCTCGATCCCGCTCGGCCGCATCCCGGCCGCTCCCCGGAGCCGCTTCCTCGTTCGCTTCCACTAACGCTCTGCGATCGGACGAATTTTTCCTCAGCCAGAGCGCCGTTTCGTCGGTTGCGGCGTTGTTGGTCGCAGGGATGGGAGAGTCGCGGTGCGAAGGCTTGTCCTGCTATTGACGGCCGCGGTGGCGGCACCGGCGGCGGCGACCGACTGGTGGCTGATCGGCGCGAACGGCCGCGGCGCGATGTTCGTCGATCTCGACTCGGTGCGGCGGAACGGGGATCGCGTGACGCAACGCGTCGTGGGCGTCATGCCCGGGCTCGCCATCGTGCGGATCGAAGCGATCGAGCGTCTCGACTGCCGCGCCGGCACCGCGACCGACCTGCGGGTGACCCTTCACCTTTCGGACGGCACCGCCGTCGCCCGTCCGCCGGCCCCGGCGGCTCGACCGGTGCGCAAGGGCACCGTCGGCGGCGCGAGCTTTGCGTTCGGCTGCGGTGGGCCTGTCGAGCGGGGCGCTGTCGGCACGCCCGTGCCCGGCGACGACCTCGACCGCGCCGCGCGCCTGGCGATCGCCGGGCTCGGCTGAAGCGACTCCTTCGCTGGCGCTGGCCGCGAAGCTTCGCTAGACCGCCGTCGTCTTGCGGGGGAATGTCGCGGTGACCACGGAAGCAGACGGGAGGCATCCGGCGCTCGCCCTCGCGCTCGTCGTCGCGAGCACGGTTCTCGGGCTCATGGGCACCGATCTCGTGCTGCCCGCCGTACCCTCGCTCCCCGAAGCCTTGGGCGGCGACGTGCCCGCGGCGCAGTTCGTGCTCGCCGCTTATGTGGCGGGAAGCTGCGCCGGGCTCCTCATCTACGGGGCGCTCGGCGACCGCTTTGCGACCCGCACACTTTTCATCGGCTCGCTGGCGGCGACCTCGCTGGTCTCCTTCGCCTGCGCCGCTGCGCCCGACCTGAATACCCTCGTCCTGCTCCGGGCCTTACAGGGCGCCGCCGCGGCAGGGCCGGCGGTGTTCGCGCCGGCGATCGTGCGCTCGCTGTTCGACGAGGCGGCCGCGGTTCGGGCGCTCGGCGCGCTCGGCAGCATTGAGTCGCTGGCGCCGGCGCTCGCGCCGATCGCCGGTGCCTGGCTGCTGGGACTCGGCGGCTGGCAGCTATCATTCGAATTCATCGGCGCGATCGCGGCGGCGCTCGCGGTAACCCTCGCCCTGACGGGTCTCGTCCCGCAGATCGGGCGGCGAGCGGCCGGCGGCTACCTCCGGCTGATGCGCGATCCGACTTACCTGCGGTACGCGCTCAGTCAGGCGTTCGTCCTGGGCGGCCTGCTCGTCTTCGTGTTCGGGGCGCCGGCGGTGTTCGTCCGCGCGCTCGGCCGCACGCTCGAGGACTTCATCCTCATGCAGGTCGTCGGCATCGCGATCTTCATCGTCGCCGCCAACACCGCGGGCCGGCTGGCGGCGCGTCACGGTGCCGAACGCATCATCGGCGCGGGGACGGCGCTCGCCGCGCTCGGGGCGGCCGGCATCCTCGCCTACGCGCTCGCGGGCGGACGCGACCCGCTGGTGGTCACGGCGCTGTTCGTGCCGATGAACGGCGGCCTCGGGCTGCGCGGACCTCCCGGCTTCTACCGGGCGGTGATCGCCGCCCGCGGCGACGACGCCCGCGGCAGCGCGCTCGTGATCTTCGCGATCCTCGCGGCGACGGCCGCCGGCACCGCGGCGGTCGCGCCGTTCATCGAGGCGGGCCTGGTCCCGCTCGCCGCCGCGGCCCTCGGGTTCGAGCTTCTCGCTTCGGCAGCACTGTTGCTCCCGAAGCTCGCAGAGGCGTGAAGGCGCCGGCCGGGCGGCGGGGGCGCCCGGCCGGCGCGGCGCGTCGCGCGGTCCTCAGCGCTCGACCGCCGCTACTTGGACCGGCTCGACGCCGAGGGTCTTGAACGCCGCGGCGAACTTCTTTCCCGCCTCGCGCTCGTTGCCGGCCTCGCACAGCTTCTCGCCGGTGGCGATGTGGCGCAGCGCGCTGCGCGCGGTCGACGGGTCGGCCGTCTGAGCCGCGGCGCGCGCCTGCGCCGGGAGCGTCGTGCAGCGAGGATCGGCGGCCGCCGCCGGACCCGCCGCAGCGAGCATGAAGCCCGCCGAAACGAGGAGCGCGATCGGGGTGGTGACAAACGCACGGTTCATGGCGGATCTCCTGGTGTCTTGAGCGACACTCAGAATCTATAGCGGCTTCATTTCGCGGATAATCCGCGATAATCTCGATAGGCCGTGAAGCAGGACTACACGATCCCGCGCAATCAGCTCGACGGCGTCGAAGCGTTCCTGCGCGTCGCCGAGCGTCGGTCCTTCCGGGCGGCCGCGGAGGACCTCGGCGTGTCGCCGTCGGCGATCAGCCAGACGATCCGCGCGCTCGAAACCCGCCTTGGTGCGGCGCTTCTCAGCCGCACCACGCGCAGCGTCGGTCTCACCCAGGCCGGCGAGTTCTTCCTCGAGCGGGCGCGTCCCGCTTTCGCCGACCTCGCCGCCGCCTACGAGGCGGCGCGCAACCTCGGCGAGCGACCGGCCGGTCTCCTGCGCCTCAACATGCCGCGGACCATCGTGCCGCATCTCATCGAGCCGCTGCTCCCCGGCTTCCTCGCGGCGTATCCGGAAATCGAAGTCGAGATCTGCGCCGAGGACGCCCTCGTCGACCTCGCGGCCGGCGGCTACGACGCCGGGATCCGCCTGGGCGAGTATCTGCAGGCCGACATGGTCGCGCTTCGCGTGACGCCGCCCTTCCGCTTCGTCGTCGTCGGCTCGCCGGCC